>Ga0123355_10003524_pt1 | contig 22464 bp, 21 predicted proteins | sample TergutEmb28metaG_3_FD_89872 | JGI IMG/M metagenome (GOLD analysis project Ga0123355, IMG submission 89872) | Embiratermes neotenicus P1 segment gut microbial communities from Petit-Saut dam, French Guiana - Emb289 P1 | ecosystem: Host-associated > Arthropoda: Insects > Digestive system > Gut ... | reverse complement strand
GGGCGTATCGGTAAGCCCTCTGCTCTTTTCATAAGCTACACTTTTCATGCTTACCGCTCCTCCTGTATAATTGCTCTGACCTTATCTACCACCTCATACGGTTCAAATACCATACCGCCCGTACGTCCATAGAAGTGAACAGGATAACGATCCATCACAGCAAGGCGTACATCTTCGATCATCTGTCCCATAGAAAGCTCAGCGACTAAGATGTGCTTTACAGATTTCGGCAGATCTATAAAAGCATGGCTTGGAAATGGCCACAAGGTAATCGGTCGTATAAGTCCAACTTTTATACCTTCATCCCGAAGTTTGGCTATAGAGTCTAGGACAATTCTAGCGGAAAGTCCGTATGCTACAATAGCTACTTCGTCCCCCTCTTGTATAGAGGATTCCACCATGACCTCATTTTCAAGTATCTGCTTATATCGTTCCATCCGCTGGAGATTCATAGTTTCCAGTCGCTCACCAGAGAGGTCAATCGAGGTAATTATGTTCCTCGGACGATCTCCTTCACCGTCAGCTACCCAAGACTTGTCACACTCTGCAATGGGCGCATCATGGATCTCGGCAGGCTCCATCATCTGACCAAGAATTCCGTCTGCGAGTAACATCACCGGTGTGCGATACCGGTCTGCCACGTGGAATGCGTGCTGTGTTAAGTCTGCAAGTTCTTGAACACTGTACGGGGCATAGACAGGTGTAAAATAATCCCCATTTCCACCCCCGCGTGTGACTTGGAAGTAGTCTGCCTGACTGGGGAGTATCCCGCCAAGACCCGGACCTGCACGGGTAATATTGACGATCAAACAGGGCAAATCTGCTCCCGCTAAGAAGCTGATTCCCTCTTGCTTGAGAGCAATTCCCGGAGAAGACGAGCTGGTCATTGCACGCACACCAACCGCCACTGCGCCATAGACCATATTGATTGCCGCTGTTTCACTCTCAGCTTGCACCCATACTCCACCTGCTTGTTCCATATGTGCCGCCATATATTCCGTTATCTCGTTTTGCGGTGTAATCGGGTATCCAAAATATGCCTTGCAACCAGCTCGAATCGCCGCCTTACAAATAGCTTCGTTACCCTTCATTAGCATTTTCATTCTACCTCACGCTCCACTTTTATTGCACTGTCAGGGCAGATAATTGCACAAACTGCACATGCTTTACAGTCATTTGAATCTATACAGATTGCGGGATTGTAGCCTTTGGCATTTACAGTATTTTTATCCATAATCAAAATGGCTTTTGGGCAAATCTCGACACATAAAGCGCAGCCCTTGCACGCTGCGATATCTATACTTAGATTGACTTTTGTCATATCGCCTCTCCTTGTCCAAATTTTCGAAACCGCTGATACCGTGTCTCCAGCCTAGTCTCCTCGTCTAGTGCCATGAGTTGCTGTAACGCATCGTGTAAGCTGCTTCGGAGTTCTTTCATCTGCTGCTCTGCACTTCTCTCTCTTTCTAAAACCACACGCTCCACTACACCGAGATTTAACATGTCCGTAGCGGTAAGCTTCAGGCACTCTGCTGCCTCTGAGGCTTTTTTTGCATCTTGCCAAAGGATACTGGCACAGCCTTCAGGCGAAATCACAGAGTAAATCGCCTGCTCCATCATCCAAACTTGATCTGCAACAGCTAAAGCTAATGCCCCGCCACTGCCGCCTTCTCCGATAAGTACAGAAATTATCGGCACTTTAAGCGCCATCATCTCCATAAGATTTTCCGCAATCGCCTGCCCTTGCCCACGTTCTTCTGCACCTATCCCGCAGAAAGCCCCGGCAGTATCAACAATGCAAATCACAGGTCGCCCAAACTTTTCCGCTTGTCGCATCAGTCGTAATGCTTTTCGATATCCTTCCGGGTTTGCCGACCCAAAATTCCGATATACTTTATCCTTGGTGTTTTCACCTTTTTCAAGTGCAATCACAGTCACCGGGAGATCAAAAAGCCGTCCTATACCACCCACAACTGCCGGATCATCAGCAAACCGCCGATCACCATGCAACTCAAAAAAGTCCTTCACGATTGCGCCAATGACTCGCTTCCCTGTAAGCCGATTCTTCCCACGAGCCGCTTTTACTCGTCCCATTGCTCCGCTCATGCTCTCACCCCCTGCGTATGCAGTCCCAATAGATCTGCAATTTGTGCCCTCTGCTTATCTCTCGGTGCAAGGGCATCCACAAACCCGTGTTCAAGCAGAAATTCCGCACGCTGAAAACCGTTGGGTAATTTCTTTCGGATCGTCTGTTCGATCACACGCTGTCCGGCAAATCCAATCAGCGCTCCCGGCTCTGCCAGAATAATATCACCATCCATAGCAAAGCTTGCCGTCACACCGCCGGTAGTCGGGTCTGTAAGTACGGTCAAGTAAAATAGTCCTGCATCGCTATGTCGCTTTACTGCACCGGACACTTTTGCCATCTGCATCAAAGATAAAATCCCCTCTTGCATTCTCGCACCACCGGAAACGGTATAGCCAATCACAGGTAGTCGTAATGTTGTCGCTGTCTCAAACATGCGTGTAATCTTTTCACCGACCACTGTGCCCATGCTGCCCATCATAAAGTATGGTTCCATGACAAATAGACACACCGGCATTCCATCAATCTCGCACTGCCCCGTGATCACAGCTTCCTTTTCCCCGGAAGACCGCACCGCACTCTGCAATTTATCCATATAGCCAGGAAAATCCAAAACATCCCGACTCTCCATCTCACCATTTAATTCTTGAAATGTACCCGGATCTGCCAACAAGGCAATGCGCTGACGTGCATTTTGCCGAAAGTGATGCCCACAAATACAGACATCTATTCGGTCTGCCAAGTCACATTCCAGACTTTGGTGCTTGCATTTCGGACACGCCCGGGTAATTTCTGCCTGCTCCACCACAGAATGCTTGGTGCGACCGCCTTTTTCCAACACATTTCGAGTTTTCCGAAAACGTCCGTTTAGTTTCATTACCTATACATGTTCCTTTCATTGCAAACCACTAAGCTGAGGGAAAAGAAGCTCCCATCGGTTTATAGATCTGCTCAAATACCCCTTCGGGCTGCTTAGGCTAATCGCCTACCTGAAAGTCGGTGTAGTAATATCCTGATTGAAATGCCGGGCTATCAATAGTCATGATTTGCTCCTCAATATTACAGCGCACACCGTCGATCACAAGCTCTGAAAGCGCAGCTTGCATCTTCCTAAGCGCCTCATCTCGTGTCCTTGCGTGGACGATCAACTTCCCTAGCATGGAATCATAATAATGTGGCACAGCATATCCCAGATAAAGCGCCGTATCAAACCGAACTCTAGGACCACCGGGGATGTGTAAGAACTTAATCTTTCCCGTAGAAGCTGCATTAATCCGACATTCGATGGATGCACCATCGAGTGCAATATTTTTCTGCTCAAATGCTAAGGGAATCCCATCTGCAACACGAATCTGCCACTGAACAATATCAAGCCCTGTAACCATCTCCGTCACCGGGTGCTCTACCTGGACTCGGGTATTCATTTCCATGAAATAAAATTCTTCGCCCTCTAGCAAGAATTCAATAGTTCCGGCGTTGGTGTAGCCCACCGCTTTTGCTGCACGGACGGCAGTCTCATACATGGCAGTGCGAAGCTTGGCTGTCAATACCGGTGAGGGAGCTTCCTCCACCAGTTTTTGATTATTGCGCTGAACAGAACATTCCCGTTCTCCCAATGCGACCGTGTTTCCGTGTTCGTCGGCTAATATCTGTATTTCTACATGCTTTACCTTTGTAAGCCGTCGTTCTATATAAAGCCCGCCATCTCCAAATGCCTGCTCCGCTTCCTCAGCGGCGGAAAGGAACGCAGGGGCTAGACTTTCTTCATCCTCGACATGGCGAATTCCCCTGCCTCCACCGCCTGCTCTTGCTTTAATCAGCAATGGATACCCAATCTCACGAGCCACATCCCTCGCCTCATCAATGGAATTTAGTAGATCACTGCCGGGAATTACAGGCACTCCTGCTTGCTTCATGATGATCCGTGCTTGCTCTTTATCTCCCATCTGTGAAATCACTTTCGGGTGCGGTCCTACAAAAATCAGTCCATGCTCCTTACAAAGCGCTGCAAATTCCGCATTTTCAGCCAAAAAACCATATCCCGGATGGATTGCCTGAGCTCCTGTCGCCAGAGCGGCAGATATGATTCTCTCTTTTTGCAGGTAACTCTCTTTAGAGGTAGGGCCACCAATGCAGATGCTTTGATCGGCAAGAGAAACGTGAAGCGCTTCTTCGTCGGCGGTAGAATAGACCGCCACTGTGGATATCCCCATCTCCTTGCAGGCACGAATAATCCGTACTGCCACCTCGCCACGATTTGCGATAAGTAGTTTTGAAAACAAAGTCTACGCCTCCTTTACGGCAAAAGAAAATTCACCGGATATGCAGAGCTTCTCATCCACATATCCCTTACCTTGACAAAAGTAGAACGGCCCTTTCTGTGCTGTGATGGAGCAAGTAAAGACTACCGTATCACCGGGTCGCACCACATGTTTAAACCGCACCTTATCCAGGCTTGTAAAATAAGGTGTCATTCCGACTCCCGCTTCTTCGCACAAGAGCACACATGCAGACTGCGCCATCATCTCACAAAGAATCACGCCGGGCACTACCGGGTTGTCAGGAAAATGCCCCTTTAAAAACCACTCATCCCCTCGTATGCAATACCTTCCCGTAGCAATCCCATCTGTCACCGTCGCCTCGTCCACTAAGAGCATCGGCTCACGATGTGGGAGAATTTGTTTGATTTCTTCTTTGTTCATTCTAATGAACATTCCTTTCGTATTTATTTAAGCTGAGAGGGGTTAAACCCCTTTGGCTTTAGCATGAACTAATCGCACCTCATATGAAACAGCGGTTGTCCAAATTCTACAAGCTGCTCGTTCCCATGATAGCACCACGTAATAACACCATCTCGCTCTGCCACAATCTCATTCATGAGTTTCATCGCTTCAATAATGCAAAGGATATCTCCTGTTTTCACCTCTTGCCCCACTGAGGCAAAAGGCGGTTCACTTGGTGATGATGCCGCATAGAACATTCCTACCATAGGTGAAGTAACTATTATATTTCCTGTTTCCTCAAGAGGGTGGTCAGGCTCAATCGTCGCAGTCGATACCTCTATTGCCTGATTTTGTGCTCTCACTTGAGTAGATTCTGATGCCGTCTGAGCAATCGGCTCAGTTCGTGGACGGCGCAGGACAATATTACTTTCTCCCTCCTGCAAGTTCAGTTCTTCAATCTCAAACTCTCCCAATAGAGTTGCGAGTTCACGTATTTTTTCCATTTTCATCTTCCAAAATTCCTCTCTATAAACAATTTATAATGATTGCCTTGTAAGCATTATATCTTTCCAAAAGCCACACAGGCATTGTGCCCACCGAAGCCAAATGATGTGCTAAGAGCCAGTCGGATATCAGCCTCACGGGCGACCAAGGGTACATAGTCTAGATCACACTCAGGATCGGGTTCTATAAGTCCAATCGTGGGGGGAATGATGCCCTCTTGTAAGGCTAAAATCGTAGCGATAGCTTCTACTGCCCCGGCAGCACCGAGGGTATGCCCTATCATACTCTTAATGGAGCTCACCAATACATCTCTTGCCCGCTCCCCGAAGACCTGCTTGATTGCACGTGTTTCCATAGCATCATTGAGTGGTGTACTGGTTCCGTGGGCATTGATATAGACTCGTGTTTCGTCTCCGATACCGGTTTCGTCTAAGGCCATCTTAATACACGCAGCAGCACCGCCGGCATCAGGATCCGGAGCTGTGACATGGTAGGCATCACAATTTGTGCCATAACCCACAACTTCACAATAGATTTTAGCTCCCCGTGCTCTTGCGTGTTCATATTCTTCCAAAATAAGGGCTGCCGCTCCCTCTCCCATCACAAAGCCACTACGGCGTTTGTCAAAGGGAATCGATGCCATGTTTTTATCTTCACACTGAGTTAATGCTGTCATATTGGAAAATCCGGCTAACCCAACAGGCACAATAGAGGCTTCAGAGCCACCGGTAATCGCAGCATCAAGATACCCATGCCGAATCGCCCGCACCGCTTCGCCAATGGCATTGGTAGAGGTTGCGCAAGCTGTCGTTACCGGTAGGCAAGATCCCCTTGCCTGATAACGAATTGCCGCATGTCCGCCGGCAAGATTTGCAATCATCATGGGAATAAAGTGCGGTGAGACTCGTCTGGGACCTTTCTCTTGGAGTCTCAATATCTCATCAGAGATCGTACCAAGTCCGCCGATTCCTGATCCAAAATAAACCCCTAATCTGGATGGCTCTACCTGCCCATCCAATCCACTTTCTGTCATAGCTTGTGAAATAGATGCCAAGGCATACTGAATGAATAAATCTGTCTTTCGCACGTCTGCCTTTTCCATATAAAGCAGAGGGTCAAAATTCCGCACTTCTGCTGCCAGATGCACCTTGTATTCCGAAGTGTCAAATCGTGTAATAGTGTCAATCCCATTTGTTCCGCTGACCAGCCCCTGCCAAAACGTAGGCACATCGTTACCTATGGGGGTAATTGCTCCAAGGCCTGTCACAACCACTTTTCGCATCATATTTACTCCTTCCCATATAGTAAGACTACATTGCAAGTCCGCCATCAATGCGTATCACTTCGCCCGTTATGTAGCTTGCCTGGTCACTGGCGAGAAAGGCAACAAGATTTGCAACTTCTTCCGCTTTGCCCATTCGCTTCAAAGGGATCGCACCGAGCAATGCACTTTCATCACCCAGGCTTGCTGTCATTTCTGTTTCTATAAAGCCGGGTGCAACAGCATTACAGCAGATATTCCGTCCGGCGAGTTCCCGGGCAATGGACTTAGTAAGCCCAATCATCCCTGCCTTTGCGGCAGAGTAATTCGCCTGCCCGGCATTGCCCATAAGTCCGGAGATTGAGGCGATATTGATAATGCGCCCTTGCCGGCGTTTCATAAATGTGCTGTAGCAGTGCCGAATCATGTTAAATGTCCCTTTAAGACTTACATCCACTACACTGTCAAAGTCGGTCTCCGACATCTTAAGCGCTAAGGTATCTTTCGTAATTCCGGCGTTATTAACCAAAATATCTATAGCCCCCAGTGTTTCCGTAACCGCAGACACTGCCTGCTTGCATGCATCAAAATCCGACACATCACACTTAATTGCCATAGCGGATACACCCATATCCTCAATCTCATGCACAACCGTCTCTGCTGCCTCTGTGTTTCCGGCGTACAGTATCGCAACATTTGCGCCCTCCGAGGCAAGCTTCAAGGCAATCGCACGTCCAATCCCACGACTTCCCCCGGTGACAATAGCTATCTTTCCACTTAACATCATTTCTTCCTCCTACGCCTGCGCCGAAAGCGCACGAACTACTTCTTGCAAGCTATCCATATCTTCCACATGATACGCTACAGCTTGATCTGTACATTTTTCAATCAGACCTTTCAGGGTTTTACCGGGTCCAACTTCTATAAAGGCAGTAATACCGTCAGCGACCATATTTTCAACCGTTTTTTGCCACTGCACAGGATTTGCCATCTGTTCACTCAGTTTCTGAACAACATCTTCGCCATAAGGTTTTGCAGTCAAATTGGAATAGACCGGATATTGGAGTGTGCCAATTTCAAATTCTGAAAGAACTTCCTTAAATGATGCAGATGCGAAGGTCATATATGGCGAATGGAATCCACCGCCCACTTTGAGTGGGATTGCTCGCCCACCTGCATCCTTGACCGATGCGCCAAATGACACAAGCTGCTCCGAATTACCTGCCACAACAGTCTGACCGGGGCAGTTATAGTTTACGGGGTAAATTTCGGCAAAATTCGCCGCAAGCGCCTCAACCTGCGAAGCCGGGAGTTTCATAATTGCTGACATCCCACCGGGGGACTCCTCTGCTACTTTTGCCATCAGTTCGCCTCGCCGGATTACGAGGGAGAATCCATCTGAAACAGAGAATGCTCCACCGAAGGTTAATGCCGTTACCTCGCCAAGCGAAAATCCTGCCAACGCATCCGGAAAAACACCATGTTCTCCGAGCGCTGCTGTGACCGCTAAAGATATGGCAAAAATACAAGGCTGTGTATTTCGGGTATCTTTCAGCTCAGACTCAGATCCCGTAAAGCACTGCGCCAATGTTCCGGGTCGAATGCGCTCCAACTCATCCATAAGCACCTTTGCAGTAGGAGACCCATCATAGAGCGACTTTCCCATCCCGGCATATTGTGCACCCTGTCCGGAGAATACAAAAGCTATTTGACCCACTTCATTGCTCCTTTCAGGCTCGTCTCCATTTCATCGAATATATCCCGAATTATATCCGCCGCCGACTGTTCTTTCGTAACCATTGCAGCGACTTGCCCCGCCATAAAAGCGCCTTCTTGCGCATCACCATCCACAGCGGCACGCCGTAGAGAACCCGAACCCATTTCTTCCAATTCTTCATTGGAAATCTCGGCATTATACTCTGCTTTGAGCATGCTGCGTGTAAAAGGGGTCTTGAGTGCCCGAACCGGATGTCCCAGGCGCTTCCCGGTGGTAATCGTATCGATGTCTTTAGCTTTGAGAATTTTATCTTTATAGACCTGATGTATACCGCATTCTTCGGCTACCAAAAACCGTGTCCCGACTTGCAAGCCTTCCGCACCAAGCATAAACGCCGCAGCTGCCTGTCTGCCATCTGCGATTCCACCGGCTGCAATAACCGGTACCGAAACCGCATCACAAATCTGTGGTACAAGTGCCATCGTACTAATCTCTCCCACATGTCCGCCGGCTTCACCACCCTCGGCAATCACCGCCAAGGCGCCGGATCGAACCACCCGTTTTGCTGTCGCCACACTTGCGACAACGGGAATCACCTGAATTCCGGCATCTAACCAGCGTGGCATATATGATGTAGGGATTCCTGCTCCGGTCGTGACTACAGGGATTCTTTCTTCGACCAAAAGCTCTGCCACTTCTGCCACAAAAGGGCTCATCAGCATCACATTGACCCCGAAAGGCTTGTCTGTAAGGCTTCGTGCAATCTGTATCTGCGTGCGCAGGGTGTCTGCATCGGTGTTCATAGCGGCAATAATGCCAAGTCCACCGCCGTTTGAGACTGCGGCTGCCAGCTTCCCGTCTGCAATCCACGCCATACCACCTTGGAAAATCGGATACTCAATCTCTAAGAGTTCGGTAATTCTTGTTTTAATCATGCTTTCTCGCTCAATTTGCTCTCAACAAAGGCAACAAGTTCCCCAACTGTCAATACGCTTTCATTTAGTTCCAGCTCAATGCCCAGATCATCTTCCAGCGCCATAACCATCTCAACAGTATCCAAGGAGTCGATGCCAAGACTCTCAAATGTTGTCTCCGCTTTGATTTCGCTTGTATCTACACTCAAATGCTCCGCCAAAAAATTTGTCACTTTCTCCATTACCATGATTGTTTCCTCCTAAGAATTTTATAAATTAATTTATTCAAAATTGAATTTAAACTCAATTTTTTACCACCTAAGTACACAGGCACCACTGGATAGTCCGCCACCAAATGCAGACATAACAATAATGTCGCCTCGTGTAAGCTTGTCGGCACGATTCAGCTCATCTAGCATAATCGGGATACTTGCCGCCGACGTGTTGCCATAGCGATCCATATTGACTGCAAATCGCTCCGGTGGGATATGTAGACGTTTCTTCGCCGCATCTACAATACGCATATTGGCTTGATGGGGGACTACATAAGCCACTTCGCTTTGGTCGATCTGTGCTGCTTCCAAAACTTCTTGAATGTCTGTTGCCATAGCACTCACTGCGAAGCGAAATGTTTCTTGACCTTTCATGTGGATCAAAGGTCTCTCCTGCTCTCCTTCAAAAAAAGGAGAAATGCCGATAGAAGTAGGAATCTTGATTACATCGGTCCCACCCCTGGAGTAAAGTTTGGATGCCAAGTAGTTGTCTCCCGCTTCTAAAAGACAGGCTCCGGCTCCGTCACCGAAAATAACTGCGGTATTTCTATCTTGCCAATCCACGACTCGACTCAGCTGCTCAGCACCAATCACCAACACTTTTTTCACACGCCCCCGCACAAAAAAACCGGCAACCGTATCTAACATAAAAACGAAGCCACTACATGCAGCACTTACATCCATTGCAGGACAAGTAGCTCCAAGTGCTTCCTGTACCATACATGCTACGCTAGGGGAGATGTATTCACCGCTGACAGTCGCTGCAATAATCATGTCAAGTTCTTCCGGACGTGTATTGCCTGCCTGTAGCGCACGTCGTCCAGCTTCTATTGCAAGGGTAGAGGCTGTTTCCGTAACGCATATACGGCGCTCCTTCACACCCGTTCGTTCCGTAATCCATTGATCTGATGTATCCAGAAAAGTCGCCAATTCATCGTTGGTGACAACCCTCGGTGGCACATAGCTGCCTGTGGATATAATGCGAAAACTCATAAAAACTATTCTCCAATACATTGTAAAAGTAAATGCTTTGTTTTCCGATAACAGAAAGCTGTGCTGCTCTCTTTCCGTCATTTACCCCCCTATACATAAAGACAACATTAAATCAGTTTGGTTGCATGGCTAGACAAATTTTACATAGCAAAACATCACTGCAAAATAAAAAAAGATCCTTCGCAATTGCTCGAAGAATCTTTTTTATGCTTGGCGTAAAACCAGTTTGTACTATTGCTGTTAACTATTTCAACCTTCCTCATCATTATGCTGGGCAGACCCTAAATATTTGCGTAAGATATCCCAAAGCTCCTCAGCGTTAAAAGGCTTTCCGAGACAGTCAATCATACCCGCTTTACGGTAAGTCTTCCTATCGTCGGGCATTACATTGGCTGTAAGAGCCACAATCGGTGTTGTACAGCCCATCTGAATTATGGTATTAGCCGCTTCTATACCATCAATAACCGGCATGTGTATATCCATCAGAATAAGGTCAAAAGGCTTACGTCCGCCTTCCATACGCTCAGCGACAAGCTCTATTCCCGACTGACCATCATTGGCGGCTATGCAAGAAAGTCCGATGCGCTCAAGATTTTCGATTATAACCATCTGGTTTATAAAATTATCCTCGCAAATCAAAATCTCACCGCTAAAATGCGGTCTTTCTACGGTGTCTGAGTCAGTCTGATTAATAATATCTTTAGCATCAATGGTGTCAAATGTCAGCTCGAAGCTAAACTTACTGCCGACACCCGGAAAGCTCACGATATTCAGCTCACCGCCCATTATCCTTAACATATTCATTACAATGGGAATACCAAGCCCTGTGCCACCGTATTTTCGGGTAATGCTGGAGTCCGCCTGCATAAATGGCTCGGAAATTTTCTTGATTTGCTCCTCACTCATGCCGATTCCGGGATCGGTCACTTCCCAATAAATCGTCTTTTTGTTCCCGATTGTCCTTTTTTCAGTCGAGAGCACCTTAATTGTACCGCTTTCTGTAAATTTAACGGCATTATGAATAATATTAGTCAGCACCTGGCGCAAGCGCACAGGGTCACCAAGCGGAAGCTTACCGTCACCAATATCTTCGTTATGGAAATCCAGTTTTAGATTTTTTTCCAGGGCTCTTGGAAGAATTAAATTCTTGCATTGCACAAACAAATCAGCCGGGTCAAATGGTATGTGATCCAGCTCCATCTTGCCGGATTCGATTTTTGAAATATCAAGAATAGAATCAATAATCTGTAGAAGCCACTTCGCATTTTCTAAGATTCTGCCTAAATAAACCTGCGTTTCAGGCAGCGCATCATCCATAGCAAGCTCGGAAAATCCGACTATGCTATTCATAGGCGTGCGTATCTCGTGACTCATATTGGCAATAAATGCAGTCTTTGTATCGGATGCAAGCTGTATAGCTTTTTCAGCTTCTTTACGCAGAGTAATATCTCGAGAGAGACCTAGCAGCCCTATAACTTCACCATCTTGAGTTACAAGCGGAGTCTTAATCGTGTCAAATGTCCGCATAGTGCCGTCAGCCGCAGGCACAGGCTCTTCGGTGCGGATGGTCTTTCCTTCGTTGATTACGCTTAGATCCCATACATGATAATCGTCGGCAATTTCTATCGGAATATCCAGTGCCTCTATAACATCTTTACCTACTATTTCCTCATGCTCCCGCTGGAACAAATCTTTAAGCGCCTGGTTAAATCGAATGAATTTCAAATCCAGATCCTTATGGAAAAGAACGTCAGGAACAGCATCAAACATGGCATTGACCAGTGTTACCTCTGCTTGAAGCTCCTCGGTTTGCTCCGCTATAGTCTTTTTAAGATTTTTACGGTGAAAAATGAGCGTTATAAGCAAGATAAGTACAATCAGAAACAGCACACCTGCACCGACAAACCACGGCATCAATGCGCTGGTCAGCCGTGCTGTATAGTCAAATGTACGGCTTGTCCACCTTGCAGCTTTGGTTTCAACATCTATCAGGGATAGCGCATTGCCGATAATTGAATAAAGCATCTCGTCTGCGAGCAAGAGAGATATCTCGTGATCTGTATGCAAAGTCAGATTGGCGTGAAAATCCGGCATTCCAAGATAATTGTTAAGGTACAAGAGGTTAGAAGCACAGGAAAAAGCAACATCAATCTCTCGATTCTGCAACGCCTCAAAAAGAGAATGTTTATCCGCAAATAATGTCGCAGCATGTCTGGGAAAGAGCCTAAAGAACATATATTCATAAACACTGTCGTATACAATCCCTACTCGGCTATATAGGACCTCATTTAAGCCTATGTTGCGGTAATCCAAATGGGATATAAAAATAAAATTATCATGAAATATTGGTCCTGTAAGATATACTTCACGCCCTGCCAAGTCATTTATGTTCTTACTATTGAGTGTAATATCAATCTCGCCGTTTTCAAGCATGTCAAAAAGATGTGTAAAGTTTGCCGGAGTGGTAATGTAAAAATCAAATGTTATACCGGTAGTCTGTGATAGTGAACTAGCGACATCAAAAATAATCCCCTGCATCTCATCGTCAAGCTCGTTGAAGAAGCTCACAGGGTAATTAGACTCTGTGACTCCTATGCGCAATACAGAAATTGTATCTAATAATGCTCTTTCTTCCGCAGAAAGAGATGTAAGGAAATGATGACGGCGCAGTTCTTCCATTCCGATGGAATAAAGCTCTCCCAAGGTTTGTATGCCATCATCTTCTAAATATCTTTGCATTACATTTACAACAGAAAAAAGTTCCGGATTTCGTGCTGAAAAAGTCGGATTTCTAAAGATCGGTGGATAGAACAATCGGACGACAGCACCTGCGTACATCTGCGCCATCTGAGGTGCGGTGGGTGACAGGAATAAATCTGCATAGCCGGAGCGCAGATAATCCAATGCCGTATAATGATCGCTTACATAAATTAATTCAAGCTCATCGAATATGCCTGCCTCTGACAAGACATGATAACCTACCGTTCCTTCCACAGATGCAACACGGGGTGGTCTCCCAAGGTCATGAAGATTAGGCGTGCCTCTTAGCGCAACATAATCCAGTGCCCGTGAGGCGATCTGGCTTGTCATGGCATAAATTTCCAAACGCTCAGGCGAGGGAATGAGCTGACCTGTAAAGTCAATACTGCCGTCAGCAAGCCCGCTAATTAGCTCGTCCCATGTCACGATTGTAATATTAAAAGGGATCTCAAAAAAGTCAGACAACCACTGCACAAAGAGAGCAGAAAACCCGCCTATACTGCCATCCTCTTGCAGAAAAGCTTCGACACCATAAGGCATAGCAAATACAAACTCTCTGCCTTCGGCACGCAGAGCCTGTATTGCATCTATTTCATCCTGTGTAACTCCGGGAACATCCCGATACGAAGTGGTGGCAGTTCGACTTGATCCCAAAGCAGGAAATGCCGCCAAAAATAATATAGTCAAGCTAAGAAATATTATTAAAATTACTGATTTCATTCAGTCTCTCCCCTTACCAAATGACTGCGAAGCGAGACATTATATCATGCTAAATAGGGGGATGTCTAACAAAAATATCGTTATTTTTGGTCTTTTTTAGTCTATTTTTAATCTGTTTAATTGATAATTGCAAATTGCCGTATCCAAATCACAAATTGCGATACCAAATCATATCCGGCTCTTGACACATCACCGCTTGATGGTGTAAGATTTACTGATGCTTAAACCGAGCATAAGCGTATGCTCACTGCACTTAGAAAGGGGGAAGATATGATGGATTCTGATAGTAGTAGTCGAATACGTTTGCTGAGAAAACAAAATAACTTCGCCGTGGAGGTGCAATATTATGATGGAAGAAATGATTTGGGAATATCTCGAAAATAGAGATATGAACGCCCTAAAAGCCATGCTTGCAGATTCGGAAGAAATGGAAATCCTATACGCATTCCATAAACTAAATTCCGAAGAACAAGTAATAGTGTTCAGATTACTCTCTAAAGACCACGCTTTGTGGATCTTCGAAGAACTGGACACCGACATGCAACACAATTTGCTACGCTCATTTACAGACGATAAGGTCATAGAGCTTGTAAACGAACTTGCCCCCGACGACAGGGTAAGACTGCTCGATGAACTTCCTGCAAGTGTGGCAAAGAAACTTATAAATGCCCTTTCGCCCGAAGAAAGAAGCAGCACCAATCTGCTCATGGGTTACTCCCCCGGCACGGCGGGGCGTATAATGACCACTGAATTTATCTCTCTGAAAGGAGATCTGACGGTAGAACAGGCACTTGAAAAGATAAGTGCGCAAGCCGAAGAAAAAGAGACTGTTTATACCCTGTTTGTGACCAATGATTCCAAGAAGCTCGAAGGCGTGCTCACACTTAAGGGCTTGCTTATCGCAAGGGGAATGAGCGGTACTACTATCGGCAAGACAGACGGCAGTACACGTATTGGGGATATCATGTCCAAAAATGCCATACGTGTGCACACAGACACAGAGCAAGAAGAAGTTGCCCACATCTTGCAAGAGCTTGACTTGCTCGCCATTCCTGTTGTCGATAAGGAAGACAGGCTGGTCGGTATAGTCACGATTGACGATGCTGTTGACATTTTGGAAGAAGAAGTTACAGATGAAATCTTCGACCAAGCGGGTCTTGCTGATATCACGAAAAGCGAGACAAACCGTAGCGAAGTCCTAATAAGTGGCGGTCTGAGAGATATTTGGAAAGTACGTCTGCCATTTCTTGTCATAACTCTAGCCGCAGGAATGCTCGCTGCATTCGTTATAGAGGGATTTGAAGAAGCACTAGAGGCAATTATAGCTGTTGCTTTTTTCATTCCGCTTATCATGGATATGGGTGGCAATGTCGGCACACAGTCCTCCACGGTATTTGCCCGTGGCGTGGTGCTGGGGCATATTGATATTAAGACATTTCATAAGCATTTCTTTAAAGAAATCGGAATCGGATTCAGTCTTGGCGTACTGGTCGGAACAGCTTCGGGCATACTTGCCACTTTTCTTAATGTCTTCTTATGGGAAGGTTCGCCCATGCTCGGCTTGGCGGTTGGGCTCGCTTTAGTAGTCACGATGACGTTAGCTTCGCTACTGGGCTTCCTCGTTCCATATATGCTCATTAAGTTAAAAGTGGATCAAGCCGCAGGATCTGCACCGATTATCACATCAATCAAGGATATCGCCGGACTTCTGATTTACTTTGCATTTGTCAGAATCTTCTTAGGATATCTGCTATAGAATTCAAGCCGGTGGGAATCGAATCCCACCGGCTTAAAATTACCATATGAGCGGGATAAACCGCCACCGCACTTCTTGCATGTAATCTTCATAGCCCGGTAAATGCTTTCTGAGGAAATCCTCTTCATCAAGCGTTCTTTCCACGAGCAAAGGCAACAGCAGTGCGATACTTACAAGTCCCCACAATGAACCGAGTGCTAAAGGTATGCCGAATATAAGCAATAAATCTCCCAAGTAATTGGGGTGTCGCACGGCTGAATAAGGCCCTGTTTTGCATAACTCATGTCCCTCATAAAGCTCTATTCCCGAACCTGCAAAGGGATTAGCAGTCTTGCTCACAATCCAAATTACATTTGCCGATATCAGCATCACAGCTCCGACTACCGCCCATGCAAGCGGTATACTGCTCCACCCGAAGCGGTAATCAATCGCAGGAACAATCAGCAGTCCCAATGTTGCTATGTACTTGAAAATAATAGACAATTTTCTCTTTGCAGACATAGATCCCCAGTTATAATTACGACGTTCCAAGATTCCGCTGTTCTGCACTTTGAAGATTGTTCCGCTGATTCCCATAGGTATCATAAGTGACGGCACCATTATCCATGCTTGCCTGTAAGCAAGTGTCCCCGCAATGAGAAATAACATTGCTCCTATAATTACCATGCCGATAAGTGTTTTGACAAGCGCACGAAACATTATCGGCACTATTTTTTCATTCATATTCATACTCCTATTCCAGAATTTCAACATATCCCTTTATACCGTTGATGCGTATTCTTTGACCGTCTTTGATAAGTTTGGTGGCATTTTCTACACTTACCACCGCAGGTATGCCATACTCCCTTGCAACGATTGCGCCGTGAGTCATCATTCCGCCCACTTCGGTTACAAGCCCGCTTATGGAAACAAATGCTGCAGTCCAGCTTGGGTCGGTAAATGTTGTAACAAGAATGTCGCCTTTTTCCATACGAGCATCATCAGGCTTGAGTGCGACCCGTGCTCTGCCTTCGATTATTCCTGAGGATACCGCCACTCCCACAAGTGCATCTTCGGGCGCATCTCCGATATCATATTCACCGGCTATGATCTCTCCTTCAGATGTTATGACACGTGGCGGAGTGAGTTTTTCGTACATTTCGTAGTCCGCTTTGCGCTCTGAGATAATGCTGTAATCAAGGCTGCCTGTAAGAAAGACTTCCCGTAATTCGTCAAAATACAGATAAAATATATCGCCGGGCTCATAGATTATTCCCTTTTGTATAAGCAGTTTCGCTTCTCGCAAAAGGGCTTTTTTATACTCGAAGAAGTGTTGCATAATGGCGAATTTCGGATATTCACGAAAGCCCTGATAATTGCGCATAATACTTATCTGCTTGGCTGTTTTCTTAGCCTTAGAACTACCGCCGGGCATCTTCTGTAATCGGCTCAGCAATTCCTCTACCTTTGTATCGACGGCATGACGCTTTTCTTCAACAATCTTATTGCGTGCTCCCGGCTCAAAGTTATCAACATTATTCAGAATCGTAGAGATAATTGAAGTTGGATTTTCTATCCAGCGGGAGCGTGCAATGTCTATTTCGCCCGAGCAACGTGCGCCGTATTGCAGCAAGTACTCATTAAGTGCCTCTGCGGCTTGCTTGCCTCCGTCCAATTCTTGCAATTTTTCGAACAAATCTTCGTCTTTGGCTGTTTTCAGATATTCGATAACGGCGGGGTAATTTCGTATAACATCGGCAACATCAAGCATTGCAAGCCCCATTTCCGTTGTGACATTGCACACTATCGACTGTGAAATGAAGTCGGAAACCTTCTCTTCGCCCAGCCATTTTTTGAGATTCTTATCTATTTTTATTGGAATGAAAACGCCAAGTGCACCCAAGCCATAGTTTTCCGAGACAAGATTTCTGTAACATTCCGACATATCCCGCTCAATAAAATCCAGAAGTTCCGCACCGAAAAGTCCCGACATGCGTTGCTCGGTGTCCTCTATCCGCTGATTCATGCGCTTTATGATATTCGGTATTTGCTCGGCATCATTTGCGCGGTAGAGCCGCAGTGCCTGCCACGGTAATTTCAGAAGTCCGCCGATACTGCCCACAAAGCCTGTGCTTGCTTTATCTTTTGCGAGACCCTTCATAAAATCTTTTCTGTCGCTGATATTCATGAGTGCTTTTTGAATTAGGGCGTCGCTATTTGCCGAGCCGAAGCCTTTCTGAGTAAAGACTTTTCTCGACATGGGCGAAGCCATATCCGCCGAAGCATCAAGATACATTCTTCCGCCTGCGGCACACACAGGCATACTGACTGTATGGCGCAGAAACATTCCGAAAAAAGATATTCCTAACGGAGATACACAGTCCGTCATCATTTGTTGGTGCCCAAGTGACATGTAAATCCTGTTTTTGTCGTCTTTCGCTTTCGGGATGGGGTATAGGGTTGTGATCGGGCGGCTTTGTACTATATAAAATTTACCGTCACTCAAGCACCACTCGATATCTTGTGGGCTGCCGAAATAGCTTTCTATTTTTCTGCCGATTTCTGCAAGATTTAATATCTGCTCGTATGTCAGAGTTTGCTCGTCTTGTTTATCTGCGGTAAGATGCCGTTCTTCCACGCCGCCCTCTTTAAGTGCATATATGGCTAATTTCTTTGACGATACTTTTTTGTCGATTATTTTGCTCTCTTGCACCTTGTAAATATCAGCGTCCACCAGTCCTGATACCAATGCCTCACCAAGACCAAAGCCTGCATCAATTGAGATGATTTTTCTATTGGACGAAACAGGGTCGGCGGTAAACATAATGCCCGCCGCATCAGGAAATACCATCTTTTGCACAACCACAGATAGGTGCACCTTTTTGTGGTCAAATCCGTTTTGAGTACGGTAAATTACTGCACGCTCGGTAAAGAGTGATGCCCAGCACTTGCGAATATGTTCTAATATGGAATTTTCTCCGAAAATATTCAGGTATGTATCTTGCTGCCCTGCAAAAGATGCGGTAGGCAAGTCCTCTGCTGTTGCGCTGGAGCGTATTGCATAGGGGGTTTCGCTTCCCATACTTTGGAGCAGTTGTGTCACTGCTTGTGAGATACTTGATGGGATTTTGGTTGTCTCGATTTCCGCTCTGATGGTTGCGCTGATGTTTCGGATTCTTTCTGCATCATCGCTTTTTAGCTTTGATAGCTCCGCCATATGTGATTCAAACGTGGGAATCTGAGCAATGATCTCCTTATATGCTTCGGTTGTGACACAAAATCCATCAGGTACGCAGATATCTCCTATTTGAGCGAGCTCACCCAAATTCGCACCTTTTCCGCCGACCATCATAATATTCGTCTTGTCTATGTCTTTGAAGCTTAATACATAGTTATTCATAGTAAAAGTTCTCCTTCATAATGTCTATGCACGCAATATATTCTTCCATTCTCGCGTCAATGTCTTTGCCTTCGTATCTATCCTCCATCACGCCGTCACCCGCCCATCTGAGTAGCTTGGCAAGGAGAATGGGTGCGGAAGGGTTTTTAAATTTTGAAGTGTCAATGCCGCTTAAAAGCATTTCCCACGAATTTTTGACTCCGGAAGATGTCATCATTCGGATTTCCTCCTCTACCTCAGGGTCTGTTTCAAAATACACGTTTTTCAGAAATTCTAAAATAGCAGGGTGCTGGTTTACTGCTGAGATTTTAATAAGTGTCGCAAACTTAATTCTGTCAAAAAAATCTGCACTCATCTTGTCTGAATGCTTTTTCTGTTCGGCAGTCAGAATATCTCCACACATTTTTACGAGATACAAATACAGGTCTTTTTTGCAACCGAAGTAGTGAAACACCATTCCTTTAGAAATTTCTGCCGCAACTGCTATATCATTGGCAGAGGCTTTTTTATATGAATATTTGCCGAACACTGTCAGTGCGGCGTCAATGATTTTCTTCTGCTTATCGGCGGGCAAACTTTCAAACTTTTCCATATATTTTCCTCCAAAGCGTAATTGACCGAATCGGTTTATGTTTGAATGATAACACAATAAACCGATTCGGTCAATAGTCTTTTTAAATTTCTTTTTAAGGAGCGAGCAAAGCTACTGTTCTCGGCGTCCTTGCCGTTACTCGTCACACTGCACTAATAACCCGTCTATAATCAAGCGGTATGCCCCGACAGATTTAATAGTTGCTATAAGTGCGGAGCACTCCCTAATTAACTACGCACCCGACACTTGCAACAATGCGATTAATCCCAGTCTATTTCATCATGGGACACCGTTTCACCACGCTCATAATCTCTTTGGGATTCAGCAATAGCAAGAAGATCGGCAGGCGTCGCTACATCATCGGGTAATAGCCGATATATCAATTCCGCAATAATATATTGTTCACGCTCACTTAATTGTTCATACATCTGTGAAACGCTTTGTGCTGATGGTGACATAATGGTTAACCCCCTTTATAAATACCGCCACGCGGCTTAATTTCTCTAACATACACATTTTTGCTTTCGATATACGAGAACAATATTCGCCAATCACCTACACGTAGCCTGTATACTCCGGGTGCGCCTTTGAGTGGCTTAATATCGCCTTTTGGTATCTTTTCACACCCCTCTTTGATTCGTTGCTTAGACGTCCGATCTAGGGTGCTTATATACTTTGCTGCTTGTTTTGAATATTCGGGTGGCTTCATGCCATCACCTCCGAGCCACTATATACGAATTATCGTTATAACCTCTATAAAATATACCACACATGAGCATAGATTACCACAGTAAGTTTTGCAATGAAATCCTGATACGAGCCTGTGTCAAGAACAAAGTTGAGTAGTTATAATATTCTGAAATCCTTATTTGTCTATATCAAAAGAACAGGTTGGAAGCTATGAATTCGTGGCATCCAACCTGCTTTTTTGAAGTTTTTCGTGCGCTATATGCAACGCCCACACGAGGTGTGTAAATGAACGTCAATAGGTGTATTTTCTACACATTGTTTACTGTACTACCGTTATTGTACGGCCCGCTCCTGCCCAACTAGGAACACTTTGAATGTAGGTTTGTGCCGTTGTGCTTCCTACGATGATTGTTTTTATACCGGAGTTAGTAAACATGCCAGTATTGTTAGTGACTTTTCCAAATGTCGCTTTTCTGAAATCTAAATCGGTGAGCGAGCCTGTGTTCCAGAACATGTCCCTCATATCTGTCACGCTAGAGGTATCCCAACCGGACAAATTCAAGCCGGTAAGCGAAACGGCATCTTGAAACATTGCGTACATGTTCGTCACACGAGAAGTATCAAATCCAGATAAATTCAAACTGGTAAGCGAGCTTGTACCTTGGAACATTGCAGACAGATTTGTCACATTTGAGGTATCAAATCCGGACAAATCCAATGTGGAAAGCGATCCGGCACCTTGGAACATTGAAGCCATAATGGTCACACTAGAGGTATCAAAGTTAGACACATCCAAGGGTTTGAGCGAACTTGTTCCATAGAACATGTGGCTCATACCTGTCACACGAGATGTCTCCCAGCCGGACAAATCCAAGCTTTTGAGCGAACTGGCTCCAAAGAACATGTGGTTCATACTCGTCACACGCGAGGTATCCAGCAATTTAACACCTATGTTTGTTGCGTTGATGAGAGCCCTAAAGAAACTATTCAAACTTCCTGTCGCTACCACGCCACGATGCCCTGCAATGAAGACATCAGAGCGTCCGGCAGTGTCGCTTGCGATATAGAATGCAACTACAGGATAATCGGAATCTTTATGAGTCACATCCACTGCAGCGACTATATTCTTATCATTATATGTACCTTTAGCAAAAGCATTCAAGTCAGGTATATACAGATCAATAACCTTAACTTGCGCTACTTGCTGACGTTGCAACTGCGGAAATGTGAGGAATGGGCTGGTTCCCGCTGTACCATTTACAAGACCTTCACGCATTAGCGAGATGCCGTCTTTAATCGCTATTTTTACATTAAATGATTGCGCTGCGATATTTTCGTTGCCACTCACAGTCACAATTGCCGTGTGCGTTCCGATTGCAATGCCCTCTTTTGAATTTACAGTGAACTCTACTGTTTCACCTACTTCAAGATTGGGGAGTGATGTTGTGCTCAATACGAAGCTCTCAGGATTTGTACCGCTAAGCTCTATGCTAAGTTCACCTGTTGGGGCGTTACCTACATTCGTTACGGTTATGATGTTGTCTGCTGAGTCTGTAGTTAGTGCCAATCTATCAGGAAGGCTGACTGTGCCACTTTCTGATAATATAATCTCGTGTGCAGGATTTGCTATTGTTTTCATCAGGTCTTCTGCATCATCAGTCAGGTCATCAAAAGCAAGCTCCCAACTGCTGAGTGTAGCCATCTGAGCATCTGCATATATTGCGTAATATACAGTTCCTATTGCGGGACTTATGTATGTCATTTCATTGAGTAGTAATCCTGTTGCCTCGCCGGGCTCAAGAGCCTCTGCCCAATATGCCCAACCATCTGTATCCAGTACCCATATCTCGCCGACAGGCTTGCCCGCATCGTGCCATTGCTCCATAGTCATAATCTTCGCATCTAATGTTTCACGTGCAGTGTGCGGTACAGGTGCTGTGTCCATGATGTGAATGTCGAGATCCCAGTCATAGGTCTTGACTGTTGCCTCGTAGGTAGGATTTTGCTCGAAGTAATCTGATAGACCTGCTTCGGGTGGATAAGCATATGCTTGGTCTGTCAGATAATCTCTTTCATCTTCCACAGCATGTGGAAGTC
>Ga0123355_10003523_pt1 | contig 22466 bp, 14 predicted proteins | sample TergutEmb28metaG_3_FD_89872 | JGI IMG/M metagenome (GOLD analysis project Ga0123355, IMG submission 89872) | Embiratermes neotenicus P1 segment gut microbial communities from Petit-Saut dam, French Guiana - Emb289 P1 | ecosystem: Host-associated > Arthropoda: Insects > Digestive system > Gut ... | reverse complement strand
CGTGCAGGGCTTTGCCCCCGAAGTGGCGTGGGTAACGCATGGCGGCAGCGAAAAGCTGACCGAGCGTTTGTGTGTGCGCCCAACTTCCGAAGTGCTGTTTTGTGAGCACTACAAAAATATTATTCACTCCTACCGCGATCTGCCCAAACTTTATAATCAATGGTGTTCGGTCGTGCGCTGGGAAAAAACCACCCGGCCGTTTCTGCGAACCACCGAATTCCAGTGGCAGGAAGGCCACACCATGCACGAAACCGCGCAGGAAGCCCGCGAAGAAACCCTGCGTATGCTTAGCGTTTACGCCAGCTTTGCTGAAAATAATCTCGCGATTCCGGTACTTAAAGGACTGAAAACAGATAAGGAAAAGTTTGCCGGAGCGGTCGAAACCTACACCATCGAGGCCATGATGCACGATGGCAAGGCTCTGCAAAGCGGCACTTCCCACTACTTCGGGGACGGCTTCGCGAAAGCTTTTGAGATCACCTTCCAAGGCCGGGACAACGCTGTCCACTATCCGCATCAAACCTCATGGGGACTTAGCACGCGGGTGATCGGGGCCGTCATCATGACCCACGGCGATGACAGCGGCTTGGTGCTCCCGCCGGATATAGCTCCCATCCAGATTATAATTATCCCGGTGGCCCAACACAAAGAGGGCGTTCTGGAAGCCGCAGGTGGTCTGCGCGACCGGCTTAAAAAGAACTGGCGGGTAAAGCTGGACGATTCCGACAACAGCGCAGGCTGGAAGTACGCCGAATATGAAATGAAAGGCGTGCCGCTGCGCCTTGAGATCGGCCCCAAGGATATTGAGTCGGGCCAGTGCGTGATCGTCCGGCGCGATAACCGCCAAAAATATTTTGTCCCACTAAGCGAACTGGAAGAAAGAATCCCCGAAATACTGGCCGAGTATAAACAGGCCATCTATGATAAAGCGCTCCAGAATCGCACGGCGCGCACTTTTCCCGCACTAAGCATGGAGCAGGTAAAGCAGCTTTCAGACGGCCAAAACTGCTATATCAAAACCATGTGGTGCGGCAGCGTCGAGTGTGAGGAACTGATGAAAGATCAGGCGGGCGTGACCTCCCGTTGTATACCTTTCGAGCAGGAAAAACTTGCGGATACCTGCGTGTGCTGCTCTGCTAAAGCCGATAAGATGGTAGTATGGGGGAAAGCGTACTAGTTTGCATGGGGGTACCCCTGTACCCCGCTTAGTGCTGCGTGCTTTTCTTTTGCGGGCGTAGCCCGAGCGCTTTTATCCTACCGGACGGGTGTTACTTTTTTTGGCCGCGCAAAAAAAGTGACTAGGGGTTTGGGGCGCATAGCCCCATTCAAAATCCATCGGAGATACAATAAAAAAGGGGGCATGGGGGCAAAGCCCCCATGAAAAAGGAGGCAAACACGCCTTGCGCGAAATATACCTCGACAACTGCGCCACCACCCGCACAGACAGCGACATAGCTCAAGCCGCGCTGGAAATAATGACAACCAACTTTGGCAACCCGTCGTCATTGCATAAAAAGGGCTTGGAGGCGCAGCTTTTGCTCGATCAGGCGCGCGGCAGGGTAGCCAGTGCGCTCGGTTGCGAGCCTGAGGAGGTTTATTTTACTTCCGGGGGTACGGAATCCAACAACCTTGCGATCCTGGGTGCGTACCGGGCGCACCGGCGGCGCGCGTCGGGATTTGCCAGCGTTAAGACCGAACACGCTTCGGTGCTGGGCGCTCTGGGATATTTAAGCGAGCGGGGCGCGGATGTGATCCTGACTGATCCCGGCGGGGACGGCGCCGCCGATCCGGAGGCGCTTATTGGCGCGGTGGATGAGAATACGCTTTTGCTTTCCTGCGGGCTGGTCAACAATGAAGTCGGGGGCGTTGCCGGGGTCGGGGAGATCGCCAAAGCGGCAAAGGCAAAATCCAAGAGATTGCTCTTGCATTGCGACGCGGTTCAGGCGTTTGGAAAGATTCCCGTTAATGTAAATAAACTGGGCGTGGACATGCTCAGCGTTAGCGGGCATAAGCTTCACGCTCCCAAGGGGATAGGGGCGCTGTATATCCGCAAGGGGGTAAGAATCCGGCCGCTTATGTATGGCGGAGGCCAGGAGCGCACTGTCAGGCCGGGCACCGAGAGCGTCGCGCTGGCCTGCGCGTTTGGGGCAGCAGTGGAGAAAATTGCCACCCAAATGAGCCGGAATTTTGAAAAATATAAAACAATGCGTGAATATTTTTTAAAAAGAGCTGAAAATGTAGTCGGGCTGTGCATCAATTCCGCGCCGGAGACAACACCTTATATTTGCAACATAAGTGTGCCGGGGTATCGCAGCGAAACGATGGTACACCATTTAGCCGGGCGGGGCGTGTATGTATCCGGCGGGTCGGCGTGCGCCAAAGGCAGCGACAGCCATGTGCTGACCGCGATGGGGCTGCCCCGGGAGCGAATACAAAGCGCGCTGCGTATAAGTTTTTGTAAAGACAACGCCGAGGCGGACATCGAGGCGTTTTTTGAGGCGCTTGAGGAAGGTATTTCCAAGCTGGCGAGGAGCAAGGCATAAATGAGAGAACTGATCCTGCTAAAAAGCGGGGAAATGGCGATGAAGGGGCTTAACCGTGGCTCCTTCGAGGACAAGATGATAAAAAACTGCAAGCGCGCGCTTGCGGGGCTTGGAAAGTTTACCTTCTCCAAAGCGCAGAGCACAACGTATGTGGAGCCGCGCGGTGAAGTCGATATGCCGCAGGCGGTGGAGCTGCTTTCGCGAGTGTTCGGCATTGCGGCCCTGTGCAGCGCCCGCGCGGTGGAAAAAGATTACCCCGCGATCGAGCAGGCGGCGGCGGAATATCTGGCCGGCGAGCTTATGGCGGCGCGCACCTTTAAGGTGACGGCCAAACGCGCGGACAAAAAATTCCCGATGAAATCGCCAGAAATATGCGTCGAGCTGGGAGCCTTTTTGCTGGGGCGCTTTCCCCATTTAAAGGTGGATGTCGAAAACCCGGAAGTTCTGGTGACAGTTGAGATCCGCGATACCGAAGCCTACGTTCACGGGCGTCAGATTCAGGGCGCGGGCGGGATTCCGGTGGGCACATCCGGAAAAGCGATGCTGCTTTTATCCGGGGGGATCGACAGCCCGGTTTCCGGGGTGATGATGGCAAAGCGCGGGCTTTCGATCAGCGCCGTTCACTTCCATTCGCCGCCGTATACCAGCGAGCGGGCGCTGCACAAAGTCCGGCAGCTTGGCGGAAAGATGGCGCGGTACTGCGGGAATATCCCCCTTTACATGGTTCCCTTTACGGAAATATCCGAAGCGATACGCGAAAAATGCTCCGAGCCATACGCCACAATAATAATGCGCCGGTATATGATGCGGATCGCAGAGAAGCTTGCGCTTGCCAATGATTGCGGCGCCCTGATTACAGGAGAAAGCGTTGGGCAAGTCGCAAGCCAGACGATTGAATCGCTGACCTGCACCCAGGCGGGATTAAAACTGCCGGTAATGCGGCCGGTGATCGGTATGGACAAGGAAGAAATTGTAGCTCTGGCGCGAAAGCTCGACACTTTTGAATTGAGCGTGCAGCCATATGACGACTGCTGCGCGGTGTTTACGCCCAAACGCCCCAAGATTCGGCCCAAGATTTGGGAAGTTGAGGCGGCGGAGCGCGATTTGGATGAGGATGTTTTGATTGCGCGGGCGCTGGAGGGCGTTGTTGAGGAGCAAATTGACAGATGACATATGACGCCTTGAGCCATTCGCATGTCATCCTGAGCCCTTCGCTTCGCTCAAGGATAAACTCCGCGAAGGATCTTTATTGCTCAGGGTAAACTTCTTTAGATTCTTCGCTGCGCTCAGAATGACAAAAACTTCCTTCCCTTAACGGGGTGGTTCCCGACACGCGATGAACGTTGAAAAATTAAACATTAAAAGTTTCTTAACTTGACTGTAAGCACAGGTAGTTGTATAATGGAAGAGGTGGGGTGGTTTATGTGGTAGCTGAAATTATTCTGGCTCCCGATCTTTCAGGGGAACCGATTGATAACGTAAAGTCCGGCGCACAGCAGGTGGCGCGGGCTCTTTCTGCCGTGGGCGTAAAAGTTCTGGAACAGATCAGCGTCTGCTCAGGAAAGAGGGATTTTCAAAAGGCGATCGCGACTGCGCTAAAGCGAAGTAATATAGTGGTTACGCTTGGCGGGCTGTACAAGGAAGACGGCAACGCGACAAAAGCCGCGGTTGCGCAGGGTCTGGGGCTCCCGCTTGAGATGGACAAGGCTTGCTTTAGGACTATCGAAGACTATTGCAAGCGCATGGGGTATCCGCTTCTGCCGGAAGACATCGCCCTTGCGCAGATTCCTAAAGGGAGCATTCCATTGCCCGGGAAATACGGAAAAACGCCGGGTATAATGATATCGTCAAAATATCAGCATATTGTCATGCTTCCGGCCGCAGAGCAGGAGGCGCTTTCGATACTTTCCGAAGAAGTTATCCCGCGCATTCAACAAGCGCCGGAGACAACGGTTATCCGCACCCTGCGCACATATGGCGTCAGCGAGGAAGCGGTGCGCCGCGATCTGGCGCAATTGATGGGCGAATCCAACCCGTTGGTGACGGTTCACAAAGACGGCAACGAGATCCTTGTGCGTGTAACGGCAATGGGTTCCGGCAGTGAACAGGCGGCGGCGATATGTACTCCCGTGCTGCTCAAGGCGGTTGATCTGCTGGGCGACAGCGCGTACGGCTTGGATGTTGAGTCGCTTCAGGCGGCTGTGGTAGACAAACTTAAAAACAAGAATCTTGGATTGGCGATAGCCGAGGCCGGAAGCTCGGGGATGCTTAACCGCCTTATCAGCGAAACGCGCGACGGCTCGGATGTGCTGCGCTACAGCGTGTGCGCGGATGACGATTTAGCCAAGAAAGAATGGCTGGGGCTGAGCGGCAAGCTTTTAGAAAAGAAGGGGCCGGTAAGCGAGGAAACAGCGGTGGCAATGGCGGACGCAGCCCGCAGAAAATCGGGGGCGGACATCGGAGCTTCACTGGTAATGGGCAGCGGGCATAACAGCAGAAGCCCCCGCGGGCTGGTATATATAGCGGTATGCGGGCAGGATAACGTTTATGTAAAAAAACTGGTTATCGGGGACGGGGACGCCGGACAGCAGGATATGGCGCTGGACACGGCGCTTTCAAGAGCGTTGAACATGATCCGGCTGGTTGTGGATTATCACCCAAAATGGTATATGGGCGCGATTCCGCTGGAAGAAGCGCTGCAAGGGCGCACCGTCACCGTCACCGATCTTATCTTATACGACAGCCCCGCAAAAAAGCCCCCGCCAGGCCCGGTGCTTGCGAAAAGCTTTTCGGGATCAAAAGTGAGAAAAGCAATCGTTATCGCGGCGGCGCTGGCGCTGGTGTTGTCTTTGTCCTACATAGGCGTACAGCGTTGGCCTTTACATCAGGCGCAACAGCACGCACAGGAAATACCGGATACGGTTCCCTATGAGGAAGTCGAGCCGGTACCGGATACGCAGGACGAACAGCTTGACGGCGAACGCCCGGAAGGGCTGGAGTCCGACATAAATGTAGCTCCTCCGGGAACGGGGGTTTCAGCCGCGGGTATGGATTTATTAGGTCTTTATACACCACAGGAGGCCGAAAACACGCAGGAACCGGAGCCGCTGGCTGACGATGTTCCTGCGCAGGCCGATATCCCACCGCCCGTAACGGCTCAGGAGCAACTTGCCGCATCGCAGCAACCTGCTCCCCCGCCTCCTACTCCCACTCCTACTCCTCCCGCGCCTCCACCGCAGCAGCAACCCGCCGCTGCGCCCGCGCAGCAGCAACAGCAGACGGGAGGAATCGTTGTTCTTGCCGAGCATCCTGATATTCCAGAAACCACAATACAGGCGGCTAATAACGATACCGGCAGCAACCGCGCTAACGAAAGCAGGGCCAGGACGACCCCGCATGACGGCACGTTGCGCGTAAGGGCGAACGGCAGGGAATTTACCGGCGACGCTTTGGAGATCGTATCCCGCATAGTGCAAATCGAGGTAGGGCCTTCATTCCACACCGAGGCTATCAAGGCGCAGGCGGTTGCCGCATATTCATTCGTAAGATATTTCAACGACCGCGGAGACGCAGCCGGCGTACTTTTAGCCTCAAATGTTGACCCCCGGGTGGAAAGCATAGTGGCCAGCGTTTTGGGAGAAGCAGTTTACTTTAACGGCAGAATCGCCTTTACTCCCTATCACGCTATAAGCGCGGGCGCTACCAATTCATCCCGCGATGTGTGGGGAGGGCATTACGCGTATCTGATATCGGTGAACAGCTCGGCATGTAGGGGCGCGCCCGGTTTTCAGAGCCGCCAGACTTTCACCATGGATCAAATGGAGGATCTGATCCAGACCCGGCTTGGAATTTGGCCGGGCGGAAGCGTCTACACTTGGTTCGATATAATTTCTTTCACCGACGGTGGATATGTGAGGGATATACGCGTGGGCGGGCACTCGAACAGTTTGATTTCAGGGGCGCGCATTACCGGGCGCTATATACGCGAAAACGTGCTTAACTTGCGCAGCGCCGCCTTTACTATTGAGTTTGATTCCGAACGGAACCGGTTTACGGTTACCACTTTCGGCCACGGGCACGGAGTAGGGATGCCGCAACACGGCGCAAACATCAGAGCGCAGCAGGGATGGAGCTACATACAGATACTTGAACATTACTTCCCCGGTACGGTAGTGCGCTAAGATCTTAACAGTAAAAACAAGGAGGCGTTTAAAAGTGTCGGAAGGTTCAGAAAAATTGCTAACTCAGGAAGAAACAGATGAAAACATCAGGCAGCTGCATGATCGCCTCAAGGTTCTTCAAAACGCGTGCGACGCTCTTTATGCAGAGCTTGCCGACCTCGAAGATAGGGGACTTAAAGATTCGGAGCAGTACAAAGAAAAAGAATCAGAGCTTGCCATGGCCGAGGAAAACTTGGCAATGTTCGGCGACCTTTTATGGTAAATCAAAAACAACAAACCGCGCGGACAGCAAAGATGCTGTCCGCGCGGTTGTTTTATCGCTATGTTACTCCTCCGGCGGCTCGACAAGCTTGATCTCCGCCTCGTTCCGGCTTTCGGCAAAGGTATCTTCGCTCTCCTGTTGCGCGGCTTGGAGTATGCTGATCGCGTCGGAAACCCGATTGAATAATCGAAAATACATGGATTTATAGTCGGGCACTGCAAACACTCCTTTGTTTGACATTCACTGCATGTCATTGTGCTTATGATTTTAGCACATACTGTTATTGATGACAAGCACTGAATGTCACTCGGGGAGGGCGAGCAATGTTCAAAAACAAAAATCCTGACGGAACTTTGAATATATGCGGCAAGAAAATTGAGGCGTTGCGCAAAAGCAGAAATCTGTCGCAGCGCGCGCTGGCGGATAAGCTGCAACTCATGGGGGTAGATGTAGGGAAAAACGCAATTCAGCAGATTGAGAGCGGCGAGCGCTTTGTCATCGACATTGAGCTGAAAGCGTTCGCAAGTTACTTTGGCGTTCCGGCCGATGATCTGATGTTATAATTTAATACAATCAACCGCGCGGACAGCAAAGATGCTGTCCGCGCGGGGTTTTGCCGGGCGTTTTAAGACCACCCCGTCACTTCGCTTCGTGCCACCCCTCCAAGGAGGGGAATTTTGTTTTGCCCACCATTAGCTCCATTCCCCTCCTTGGAGGGGTGCCCAAAGGGCGGGGTGGTAATTTCGATATTAGCAAGCTCTACAATTGTGCATTTATTCCGCCCTTGGTAATTGCAGCGCGGCCTGAGCGGCAGCCAAACGCGCGATAGGCACCCGGAAGGGCGAGCATGAAACGTAATCCAAGCCAAGCTTGTGGAAAAACTCGATCGAGCTGGGGTCGCCGCCGTGTTCGCCGCAAACGCCTGCCTGCAAGCTGCCCTTGGCTTTTCTGCCCAGCATGACGGCGGTTTCGATCAGTTTACCCACACCGTTCTGATCCAGACGTGAGAAAGGGTCAAACTCGTAAATATGCTTGTCGTAGTAATGATTTAAAAAGCTGCCGGAATCATCGCGGCTAAAACCAAAAGTCATCTGCGTAAGGTCGTTGGTGCCGAAGCTGAAAAACTGAACATGAGCGGCAACTTCATCGGCGGTGACGCAGGCGCGGGGAATTTCGATCATGGTGCCAACCATATATTCCAGATTGACCCCGGCGTTGGCAATGATTTCGTCGGCGGTTTTAACCACGATATCTTTTACGAAGGCAAGTTCCCGCGCCTCGCTTATAAGCGGGATCATAATTTCGGGGACAATATTCCAATCAGGATATCTTTTCTGGACATTTATGGCGGCTTCTATAACGGCCCTTGTTTGCATTTCTGCGATTTCTGGGAAAGCCACGATCAAACGGCAACCCCTAAAACCCATCATGGGGTTGAACTCGTGCAGGGAGGCTATAATTTGCCGGATGCGCGCCATGGTGAGATTCATCTGGTTTGCCAGTTCCCGGATATCTTCTTCATCCGTGGGCAAAAATTCGTGCAGCGGCGGGTCAAGATAGCGGATAGTAACGGGGTATCCTTGCATGGCCTCGAAAATGCCCTCAAAGTCGGCGCGCTGCCTGGGCAAAAGTTTGTTCAAAGCAATTTTGCGCTGCTCCACGTTTGTTGAAAGAATCATCTCGCGCATATCGCAGATGCGGTCAGCCTCAAAAAACATATGCTCGGTGCGGCAAAGGCCGATTCCTTCGGCGCCGAACTCGATAGCCAGCGCGGAATCTTTGGGGGTGTCTGCGTTGGTGCGGATTTTAAGCTGGCGTATTTCGTCTGCCCAGCCCATGAGCGTTCTAAAATCCCCGCTGATGGAAGCTTCCACGGTGGGCAGAGCTTCGCCGTAAATATTGCCGCTTGTGCCGTCCAGTGATATGTAATCGCCTTCTTTTATAGTTTTGCCCCCAAGGATAAACTGCTTGGCTTTCTCGTCGACGCTTATTTCGCCGCACCCGGCCACGCAGCACCGCCCCATGCCCCGGGCCACCACGGCGGCGTGTGAGGTCATCCCCCCCCGCGCGGTCAGTATGCCCTTGGCAACGGTCATGCCTTGGATGTCTTCCGGGGAGGTTTCAAGGCGGGTGAGTATGACGGGATGGCCTCTGCCATGCCACTCGACGGCGTCCTCGGCGGAGAAGACAACCCTGCCGCAGGCCGCGCCCGGAGAAGCGGGCAGCCCTGTTCCGATGGGTTTGGCGTCCTTTATGGCCGCACCGTCGAACTGGGGATGCAAAACGGAATCCAAGGACTTGGGTTCGATCATCATTATGGCTTCTTCTTTGGTGATAAGCCCTTCGGATACCATGTCGCAGGCTATTTTAAGGGCGGCGTCGGCGGTGCGCTTGCCGTTTCTTGTCTGGAGCATGTAGAGCTTGCCCCGCTCTATGGTGAACTCCATATCCTGCATGTTTTTGTAATGGTTTTCGAGCTTTTCGGCGGTGTCGGCAAATTGCTTATAAACGTGGGGCATGGTCTGAGCGAGAGTGTCGATCAGCTCGGGGGTGCGGATCCCGGCCACAACGTCTTCGCCCTGTGCGTTGATGAGGTATTCGCCGTACAGTTTTTTCTCCCCGGTGGAGGGGTTGCGGGTGAAAGCAACGCCGGTGCCGCTGTCGTTGCCCATGTTGCCGAACACCATTGACTGGACTGTTACGGCGGTGCCCCATGAGTAGGGGATATCGTTCATGCGGCGGTAATAGTTGGCGCGCGGGTTATCCCATGAGCGGAATACGGCCTCAACGGCTTCGATAAGCTGCACTTTTGGGTCGGAGGGGAAATCGAAACCTTTATGCTCTTTGAAGTGATCCTTAAACATTGCCACCATGTCTTTAAAGTCTTCGGCCGACAGGTGGACGTCCAGGCTCACGCCTTTTTTCTCTTTTATCTCATCGATTATGCGCTCAAAGCTGGATTTGGGCACATCCATAACCACATCGGAGAACATCTGTATAAACCGTCTATAGCTGTCGTAGGCAAAGCGCGGGTTGTCGGTAAGCCCCGCGATGCCCTCTACGACAGTGTCGTTCAGGCCCAGGTTAAGTATGGTGTCCATCATGCCGGGCATGGAAGCCCGGGCGCCCGAACGCACCGAAACCAGCAGGGGGTTCCCCGGATCGCCGAAAGTTTTTCCGGTGATATCCTCAAGCGTTTTGAGGTAGGCAAATATTTCGTCTTTAATTTCGGGCGCGATTTTTTTATTGTCGTCATAGTAGCGGTTACAGGCTTCGGTGGTGACGGTAAAGCTTTCGGGCACAGACATTCCCATTCCTGTCATTTCGGCCAGGTTGGCGCCTTTGCCGCCCAGCAGTTCTTTCATCGAGGCGTTGCCTTCAGAAAAAAGATAAACATATTTTTTGGCCACAGAAAATTACCTCCTAATTAAAAGGCCCGCGACATTTGTCCGGCAGTCTTACGCGCACAATCTTAATTATAGCACAATTAAATGTAAATTTTCTATATAACAATTAAATATAATTTTTCCAGTCATGCGGAAAATTTTTGAAAATTTATAAAAATCTATCAAATAGTTCTACGCTTTCGCTAAAAATGCCCTTTTACCCTTGCATTGCTCATAAAAAATTGTAATAATATAGTATAGGCTGCGTCTTCGGGCTGTAGGCCCGCTCGAAGGCGGCATCTTGGTCTGTGCGAAACATTTGATCCTGCGCCGGCAGCCGGGAACAGGCTGGCGGTGATTGTGTATGGAAAGAAGGTGTGCGCTTGAAAAACGTGTGTGCGGTGTTGTTGGCGGCAGGGGACGGTAAACGCATGAAGTCGGAAAGCCCCAAGGTGCTATGCGAGGTTTTGTTCGAGCCGATGATACTTTGGGTGACAAGGGCCTGCGCGGACGCCGGTATTGCGGATTGCTGCGCCGTTTTGGGGCAGGGGCATGAACTGGTGCGCCCTGTGCTGCCCGAGCGGTTTTCGGTGGTTATTCAGCATGAGCGCCGGGGTACCGGACACGCAGTTATGATTGCTGCGGACTACATCAGAGACGGCGGGTTTGAGGATGTGGCGGTGCTGTACGGCGACGCGCCGTTTGTAACCGCGCAGGATCTTAAAAGCGCGTATAAGCAGCACAAAAAAGAAAAAAACGCGGTAACGGTGTTTTCCGCAAAGGTTAAGGATCCCACGGGTTACGGGCGGATTGTCCGCTCAGGTTCGGGGGTAAGCGCCATTGTCGAACATCGCGACGCGGACGCAAACACGCTCAAGGTTGACGAAATCAACGCAGGAGTGTATTGGTTCGACGCACAGTTCTTGCTCCAGACCCTTAAAGACATTACTGTCAGCAACGCGCAGGGAGAGTATTACCTGACCGATACGGTGGCTGCCGCCGTAAACATGAGGGCGCGCGTAAATGCCTATGTCGCCGACCCGGACGCCGCGATGGGGGCCAATGACCGGCGCTCTCTGAGCCTGCTAAATGAGATCGCCCGCAAAAGGGTAATAGACAAGCTTCTGGATGAGGGAGTGGATATCCCGTTTACCGATCAGGTGGTGGTCGGGCCAAAGGTCAGGGTGGGGAATGACACCATACTTTTGCCGGGAACCATCCTCAAAGGGGAAACCGTGATCGGTTCCGGTTGCGAAATCGGGCCGAACAGCCGGATTTCCGACTCCGTTATCGGGAACGGATGCAGAATCATATCATCATTTGTCGAGGCTTCCGGCATCGAGGACGGCGCCACAGTCGGCCCGATGTCGAACATCCGGCCCGGATGCAAGGTTGGGCCCGGGGTAAAGATCGGGAACTTTGTCGAGGTGAAAAATTCTGTGATCGGGGCCAAAACGTCAATAGCGCATCTTAGCTATGTCGGGGACAGCGACGTCGGGCAGGACTGCAATTTCGGGTGCGGTATCGTCACGGTCAATTACGACGGGCGCGAAAAACATCGCACAACCATCGGCAATTCGGTATTTATAGGCTGCAATTCAAACCTGATCGCCCCGGTTACGCTGGGTGATAGGTCGTATTGCGCGGCGGCGACAACAGTTACCCACAATGTACCGGACGAAGCGCTGGTTTTTGGGCGCAGCCGTCAAACGGTGAAGGAAAACTGGAACAAAGACGGGGTGCGATTCAAGAAATAAAAGAAGTAAGAGATAAGAGGACAGGTACGGCGGAAGCGTTTGAATCAAGTGTTTTCCGATTTCTGCCCTCTCATTTCTTACTTCCATTTGCGGGGAGTGTATAAAGTAAAATGAATTCAAACGGCAAGGACATCAAAATTTTCTCCGGCAACTCCAACCAGGCGGTAGCGCAGGAAATAGCGCGTGTGCTAGGCCTGCCGTTGGGCAAGAGCACGGTTTCCGAATTTGCGGACGGGGAAATCAACGTGTCCATATGGGAAAGCGTGCGCGGGTCGGATGTATTTCTGGTGCAAAGCACATCAAAGCCGGTCAATAACCATTTGATGGAAATGCTTATCATGATCGACGCGTTCAAGCGGGCCTCCGCGGGCAGGATCACCGCCGTGATCCCGTACTTTGGCTATGCGCGCCAGGATCGCAAAGTCAAAGCAAGGGATCCAATATCCGCCAAGCTGGTAGCCGACCTTATATCGGCGTCCGGAGCCGACCGGGTACTTACAATGGATCTGCACGCCTCCCAAATTCAGGGCTTTTTCGACATCCCGCTGGATCATTTGCTTGGCACGCCGCTGCTGGTCTCACATTTCTGCAAAAAATTCGAAGGCAAAAAACATGAAGTGGTAATCGTTTCCCCCGATCTTGGATCAGTTGCGCGGGTGCGCAGGTTCGCGGAAAAATTTGACGCGCCGCTTGCTATAATAGACAAACGCCGCCCCAAAGCCAACGAATCCGAAGTGATGAATATAGTCGGCGACGTAAGGGATAAGAAAGTAATACTGGTGGACGATATGGTAGACACCGCCGGAACTCTGTGCCAGGCGGCAACTGCGCTTTTAGAAATAGGCGGCGCGACCGAAGTTTACGCGTGCGCCACGCATGGGGTGCTGTCTCCCCCGGCTTTGGAGCGGATCAACGACAGCCCGATTCTGGAACTCACGCTCCTTGATACCATCCGGCGTGATCCGCAGGCGATGGCGTCCGGGAAGATAAGCTACCTCCCCGTAGCACCGGTATTTGCCGAAGCCATCGAGCGCATATTTAAAGATAAGCCGGTATCGCCGTTGTTTGTTTGACAGTTAACAATTGACAGTTAATGTGCCTCCGCAGATTTGCTGTGTCTTCGAGCTGTAAGGGCGCTCGAAGACGGTATTTAAGATGGGCTGCGCCCTCTTTCTCCGGATGTTTGACTTTTGATCGGGGGGTGCGGGGGGATTCTCAAGGGGGTGTCATCAAAATACCGTCGTTGTGCGCCCCCACAGCTACCAACGACACAGCGGGGGCGGCCCCCTGCACCCCCTTGAGCGTGTTTTTGGTTACTTTTTGCACGAGCAAAAAGTAACGCCCGTCCGGCAAGGACGAAAGTGTGCGGGCTACGCCCGCAAAAATACAGCACGCAGCACTAAGCGAGGGCGCGTAGCCCCATTTTAAATCCGCCGGAGGCACATTAAATGCTTGACGATATTTTTGCAAAGCTTTTCCCAAAAAAGCCCACGGCAACCGCCGGGCTGGTGGAGTACATTATAGCCGGGCTTGGCAATCCGGGCGGACAATATGAGGATACCCGGCACAACGCCGGGTTTTTAGCGCTTGATTATATCGCGCAGAAGTTCGGCGTTTCGATTAACCGGGTGAAGTTTAAATCTTATACCACGGAGGTTAATATTTCGGGCCGTAAGGTATTGTTGCTCAAACCGGCCACTTATATGAACCTTAGCGGAACAGCGGTGGTTGAGGCGCTTGCTTTTCATAAGGTTCCTGTGGAGAATTTGCTGGTGCTGTTCGATGAGGTCGCGCTGCCGGCCGGGAGTATGCGCATCCGCCGGGAGGGCAGCGCGGGCGGGCATAACGGCATGAAAAATATAATTTATCTGACCGGAAAGGACACTTTCCCGCGGATAAGGATCGGCATAGGTAAAGGCGTACACCCAGATATGGATATGAAAGATTGGGTGCTTGGGCGCTTTACAAAGGAAGAAACTGAGCTTATTCTGCCTGTGTTTGAGCAGGTCAGCGAAGCTGCCGGGCTTATAATCGACGGGCAGATAGACGAGGCGATGGGTCGTTTCAACAAGCGGCATATCGGGGAAAAGCCGGGGGGCCGCGAACCCGACGGGGAGAGCGAATGAAGCAGTTCGCGAAGCTTTTAGAACAGTCGGTTGAGTATCAAAGGCTGCTTAGTAATGTTAAGGCGTTTCAAACCCCGGCGCTGGTAACGGGGCTGAGCAACATCCACAAGGCGCATTATATTTACAGCCTTTGCGTGGCAACCGGCAGACCGGCGCATGTGCTTGCGCCCAACGAGGCGGCCGCGCATAAGCTTTGCGAGGATTTGCGCGCCCTGTTTGGGGAAGAAGCGGCGCTGCTGTTTCCGGCGCGGGAGCTGACTTTCCGCAGCGTGGAGGGCGCCTCGCTCGAGTATGAACACGCGCGGCTGCGGGTATTGGGCCGCATTGTTTCGGGAGAGGTTCGGGTGGTGGCGTCCTGCGTGGAGGGCGCGGTGCAGTACACCCTGCCAATGGACGTCTTTGAGGCACGCACCCGTATTTTAAAGCCGGGGCAGACTCAGGACGTAATGGAGTTGGCCGGGCTTCTGGTGGCGGCGGGATATGTGCGCAGCGAGCAGGTGGAGGGCGTCGCGCAGTTTGCCGTCCGGGGTGGGCTGCTGGATTTTTTCCCGCCGCAGAGCGCATCGCCCTACCGCGTGGAATTCTGGGGCGATGAAATCGACTCGATATCCACGTTCGATGTGGCCACCCAACGCCGGGCGGCGGGGGTTGAGGAAGCGTTTATCACTCCCGCGCGGGAAGCGTTAATCGGCGATCCGCAAACTTTTATAAAATTATTGGAGAGCAAAAAGAAAGATTTGCGCGGCAAATACGGGGTTTTGGCCAAGGAGCAGATGGACAGGGACGTCGAGCATCTCACGCAGATGGGGTTTCTGCCCGCCGCCGATAAGTACTTGCCGCTGCTTTACGAGCGCCCGGCCACCGTGTTTGATTACTGCGAGGGGCGGCTGCTGATCGTCTGCGAGCCGGTGAGCATACGCGAAACGCTTAAAAACGCCGCGTTTCAGATTCAGGAAGATTTGCACGCCCTGCTTGAGCAGGGAGTGCTGTTTAGGGGCTGCGATACCTTTTCCATAGACTTCACCGACATTCTGGGGTGGATGGAAAAGGAAAACACGGTGCTGCTTGATACTTTCACCCGCAGTTTAACCGAACTAAGGCTGAAAGATTTAATCAACGCAAGCCCGGTGCAGCTCTCAGTCTGGAGCGGCGAATACCGCTTCTTAAAAGAGGACGTCGATTCCTACCTTGAGCGCGGGTATTGCGTTGTGGTCTTTGCGGGCGCGGCGCGAGCCTGCGCTTCGTTATGCTCCGATCTGGTAAGCGACGGCATATCCGCGGCGGTTGTGGAAGATTTGGCGCGGGCGGTTCCGGGGCGGGTGTTTATACTTGAGGGCGCGCTCAGCGCCGGGATGGAATATCCAAACATCAAGCTGGCGGTTATCACCCACAGCAAAACCGCCGCTCCCAAACAGATAAAAAGCCGCAAACGCGGCAAAGACGAAAAGCGCCTGAAAACGTTAAGCGACCTGAACGTGGGCGATTACGCCGTTCACGCCTCCCACGGGATAGGCGTTTTCGAGGGAATTGTCAAGCGCGAGATCCACGGCGTGGTCAAAGATTATTTAAAAATCCGATACGCGGGTACGGATATGTTGTTTGTGCCGGTAACGCAGCTCGATCTGGTCAGTAAATATATCGGCGGGTCGGAAAACTCCCGCGTCAGATTAAACAAGCTTAACTCCGCCGAATGGCAAAAAACAAGGGGCCGGGTAAAGGCCGCCGTCAAGGATATGGCCAAGGAGCTGATCGAGCTGTACGCAAAGCGAAGAAATACGCCGGGGTATTCCTTTGCGGAGGACGACGACATGCAGCGGGACTTTGAGCTGCGATTCCCGTTTGAGGAAACCGACGACCAACTGCGCTGCGCAGAGGAAATCAAAAAAGATATGCAGGTGGATATCCCGATGGATAGGCTGCTCTGCGGCGACGTCGGTTTCGGCAAAACAGAGGTAGCCCTGCGCGGGGTGTTCAAATGCGTGCTGGAGGGCAAACAGTGCGCGGTATTGGTTCCCACAACCATCCTTGCGTGGCAGCATTATAAAACATTCACGCAAAGGCTGGAGGGGTTCCCCGTCAATGTGGAGCTGCTCTCACGGTTTAAGACGCCGAAAGAGCAGGGGGATATAATCCGTCGGCTGCGCGAGGGCCGAGTGGACGTGGTGATCGGCACCCACCGGCTTGTGCAAAAAGACGTCGGGTTTAAAGACCTAGGGCTGTGCATCATCGACGAGGAACAGCGGTTCGGGGTGGCGCACAAGGAAAAATTCAAGCATATGCGCGGCAGCGTGGATGTGCTTACGCTCAGCGCCACGCCGATTCCCCGGACATTAAACATGGCCATGAGCGGCATCCGGGATATGAGCATAATCGAGGAAGCGCCGCAGGATCGGGTTCCGGTGCAGACGTATGTGCTTGAACACGACGACGGCGTAATCGCGCAGGCTATCCAAAAGGAACTGCGCCGGGGTGGGCAGGTGTTCTATTTACACAACCGAGTGGAATCTATCGACGGCAAGGCGCTCAAGCTCAAAGAAATGATCCCCGAGGCGCGCATCATGACCGCCCACGGCAGAGTGGGCGAGGAACAGCTTTCCGACGTTTGGCAAAAGCTGGTGGATCACGAGGTCGACATTCTGGTGTGTACAACCATAATCGAAACCGGGGTGGACGTTCCCAACTGCAACACGCTTATCATTGAGGACGCCGACCAGATGGGCCTTGCGCAACTGTATCAGCTTAGGGGCCGAGTGGGGCGTTCCAGCCGCCGGGCATACGCGTTTTTTACATTCCGGCGGGGCAAATCGCTGTCGGACATCTCAGCCAAGCGTCTGGCGGCGATCCGGGAGTTCACCACTTTCGGTTCGGGATTTCGCATCGCCATGCGCGATCTTGAGATCCGCGGGGCCGGGAACTTTTTGGGCGCGCAGCAGCACGGCCACATGGAGGCGGTGGGCTACGATCTTTACCTGAAATTGCTCGGCGAAGCCGTAAACGAAGAAACCGGGGAAACCGACCGCCGACAGCCTGTTGAATGCATGATTGATTTGCAGATCGACGCGCATATCCCCGAAAGTTACATCGAAAACCTTTCGCAGCGCATAGACGTCTACAAAAAAATCGCAACGCTGCAATCCCCCGACGATGTGCTTGACTTAAACGACGAGCTGATCGACCGCTTTGGGGAACCGCCCCCGGCGGTAGCAGGGCTAGTTGAAGTCGCGCTGATACGCAATCTTGCCTCCAGCCTGGGGATAAAGGAGATCAGCCAGAAAGAAGGCCGCGTTTTATTCTACCCCGAAACTCTGGATATGCAAAAGGCGGCGGCGATAGCGAGTAACATGCGCGGGCGCGTGCTGGTAAACGCGGGAGATAAGCCGTATTTGGCGGTCAAGGTTGCCGGCGATGGCGGGCCGATTGGCACGATACGCGAGACTCTATCGCAGATGTCAGGCGTGTAAAGTGCAAGACCTTGGGGTTTAACCCCAAACCCGCAAACGCTGGAGAGAACCGTACAGTTTTTCTTTTGCCTACTTTTCTTTTTTCTTAAAAAGAAAAGTAGGTGGACAATCTTGCCCCGGCGCTGTATAATGAGGAAAGCGCTTTATAAAGATCACAGCAAAAGAAAGGGAACGATAACGGGTATGAATCGCATAATAAGAATGACGGCACTGACTATTGCAATTTTGATACTGGTGACCGGCTGCCAGACGACCGACACCTCATGGGTGTTCGAGCATGAGGGGGAGCGCCTGCCCGCGGGGGCGTATATCCTGTTTATGAATCAGGCGTTGGGAGACGCCTCGACGATGCTGCAAACCGAATGGTTTGAATGGGAGCCAAGCTACGAGGGCGAAGATTGGCCGCTGCACCCTTTTGACATGAGCGAGCGGGAGATATTAAACTCAAATGTTGAGGGTATGCGCCTTTACGATTGGGTTGTAAGGGAAGCGAGACAGATTTCGGTTCGGCATATCGCGGTAAGTTCGATGTTGTCGCAGTACGGAATCAGCCCGGATCCAACCGAAATAGAAGACGCGGAAACGGCGGCCCGCAGGGAATATCGGCAGGGGGGCAGAGCCTTCCGCGATATTGGCGTGGCGGAAAGCTCCCTTGCTTTGATACACGAGTCGACGGTAATGTTTAACACGCTCTTTGACGGGCTCTATGGCCCGGGCGGGGCGTATGAGGTGCCGCAGCAGGAAATTATGAGCTATTTCGAAGACAACTTTATCAAGGGCCAGCGTCTGTCTTTATGGAAGACACAGGTATTTGAAGAAAATTACGAAACCGAAGAAGAACTGGCCGAAGCCCGCAGGCTGGCTGATGAGGAAAACGAAGGGCTTATGCAGCTTGCCATTGAGTTTATGGAACGGATGGAAGCGGGCGAAGCTATCGAGGATTTGCATTACGATTTAAGCAGGCATTTGAGCCCAGATCCTGATTCGGTGGTCAGAAGAGCGACCGGAGAATTTGACTTCATTATCAGGCGGGATAACATTCATGTATTGACTGAAACGGAAATGGAAAGCCTGGTTAACACTCCCGCTGGCGAGAGTGTGCTTGTTGAGGGCCAAGAAGCAATAGCGATGATACGCCGGCTTGATATGCCTGAAACCCCACAGGATTTGGAAGAACACAGCGAAGCGATACTGTTATGGCTGCGTCATGCCGATGCTTTTATGCAGATAGTTAATCAGCGCGGCGAAGAACCGACAGTTGTTGAGGCGATAATATTCTGGCTGCGCTATGATGATGTTTTTCTGCCCATGCTTGACCAACGCGGCGAAGAACTGGCGATTATCGTCAACGACGCGGCGATCCGGCGCTACAGCCCAAGCAGACTGATGGGCTAGTCAATTGACAGTTAAGGAGTCCGCTAAGCCCGTATCCGGGCGGCCGATGGCTTTGCGGACTAATTCAACCTATATCGCGCGAAGCGCGATATAGGTTGAATCCAAGCACAAGCAGTTTGCCGGGCTTTACCCCGGCAAACCGCGGTGAGGTAGCTGGGTGGCGCAACAACAGGCTTAACGCAAACATATATAACGGGTGGCGTAACGTAGCCGTTCGCGAACTCCACAAGCGATCGAGAAACCCATTTAAAAAGGTCTTTTTTTGGTTCTTTTTTTCTCCTCAAGAAAAAAAGAACATCTAAACAGGAGGCATCCTAAACATGTCTTACAACGAATTTATCAGGAACTTTTGCATAATAGCCCATATCGACCACGGCAAGAGTACCCTTGCCGACCGTTTGCTGGAGCTGACCAGATCGGTGGCCGAGCGGGATATGGAAAACCAGCTGCTCGACAACATGGATATTGAAAAAGAGCGCGGCATCACGATAAAGGCGCGGGCTGTGCGGCTTAACTATGCGGCAAAAGACGGGCAGACCTATGCGTTTAATCTCATCGACACGCCCGGCCACGTGGACTTCAGCTATGAGGTTTCGCGGTCTTTGGCGGCGTGCGAGGGCGCTATACTGGTTGTTGACGCATCCCAGGGTGTGGAGGCGCAAACTTTGGCCAACACCTATCTGGCGGTAGAAAGCAATCTGGAACTTTTGCCGGTCATCAACAAAATTGATCTGCCTGCGGCCGACCCTGAGCGGGTAGCCAAGGAAGTTGAGGACGTCATCGGCATACCCTGCATGGACGCCCCGCGCATTTCGGCCAAACGCGGAATCAACATAGAAGAAGTGCTTGAGCGCATAGTCACTGATATTCCGCCGCCCAAGGCGGATTCGCAGGCCCCTTTGCGCGCGCTTATATTCGATTCGTTTTACGACAGCTATAAAGGCGTGGTCGTTTACGTGCGCGTGATGGACGGCGTGTTGCGTCATGGCATGGGTATACGTATGATGGGCACCGGCGCGGATTTTGATATAGTGGAAATCGGCACGATGGGCGCTACATCTTTCAGCCAGTGTTCCGAGCTGCGGGCGGGAGAGGTGGGGTATTTTACCGCCAGCATTAAAACAGTCAAAGATACGCAGGTTGGAGATACCATCACCGGTAGAGAAAACCCCGCCGATCAGCCGCTGCCCGGCTACCGCAAAGCGATACCGATGGTGTATTGCGGCATATACCCACAGGATGGGGCTAAGTATTCCGATTTACGGGAAGCGCTCGAAAAACTCCAGCTCAACGACGCCTCACTTAGCTTTGAGCCGGAAACTTCCGCCGCGCTAGGTTTTGGGTACCGCTGCGGATTTTTGGGGCTGCTGCATTTGGAAATCGTTTTGGAGCGCCTTGAGCGCGAATACAACCTTGATCTTATAACCACCGCTCCCAGCGTGGTGTACAAAATTACGTTAACAAACGGCAATGTGCTGGATATTGATAATCCGACTAATTATCCTGATCCGGCGCAGATACAAAACGCGCAGGAGCCGTTTGTGAATGCCAGCATCCTGACGCCGACCGAGTATATCGGCAATATAATGGATCTTTGCCAAAAACGGCGGGGCGTTTATATGGATACCAAATATCTGGACGCCGACCGTGTGGAAATCCATTACAAGCTACCGCTGGGCGAAATCATCTACGATTTTTTTGACGCGCTCAAAAGCCGGACAAAAGGTTACGCGTCTTTTGATTATGAGCTGAGCGAGTATCTGGACTCCAAGCTGGTCAAGCTGGATATCCTGCTCAACGGCGAGATGGTGGACGCGTTTTCGTTTATTGTCCACGCGGACGGCGCTTACGCCAGAGGGCGCAAGCTGGCCGAGCGGCTGAAAGATCATATCCCGCGCCAGATGTTTGAGGTTCCGATACAGGCGGCGATCGGCGGTAAGGTTATCGCGCGCGAAACAGTGAAGGCGATGCGCAAGGACGTATTGGCCAAGTGTTACGGCGGGGACATATCGCGCAAAAAGAAACTGCTTGAAAAGCAAAAGGAAGGCAAAAAGAAGATGCGTCAGATGGGCAGCGTTGAGGTGCCGCAGGACGCGTTTACGGCCATTTTGAAGTTGGATGACTAACAGCGCTGGCATCGGCCTTTATCTTCACATCCCCTTTTGCGTGAGTAAGTGCGCTTACTGCGATTTTTACTCAGTCCCAATAAACGAGAAAATCGCGGATGCGTATACTCAGGCGCTGATCCGGGCGATGGAAACGCACTCCTTTGGAAAGTTGCGCGCCGACACCCTTTATCTGGGCGGGGGTACGCCCTCGTTGTTGGGGGCAAAGCGGATGAACGCGATTCTGGAAAGCGCTGCCGCTTGCTTCGGTCTTGACGGCGAAAGCGAAATCAGCATGGAGGTTAACCCGGAATCGGTTACGCCCTCCCTGCTTGAAGATTTGCGCAAGGCGGGATATAACCGGCTTTCGGTGGGGGTTCAAAGCGGGAATGACACAGAGCTGTCGGCGCTTGGCAGAGCGCATGATCTTAAACAGGCGCGGGAAGCCATCCTAGCGGGTCATAGCGCCGGATTTGAGAACATATCAGCCGATTTGATGCTGGCAATCCCCGGTCAAAGTGCGGAGAGCCTTTCCGAAAGCATTGCGTTTTTAACGGCGATGCCGCTGGATCATATATCGGCTTATATATTAAAGCTGGAGCCGGGCTGTAAAATGTGGCAAAAAAAAGAGGCCTTGCGCCTGCCTGACGAGGATCAAGCGGCAAGCCTTTACTTACAGTGTGTGGAGGAGCTGGCCCACGCGGGCTTTGAGCAGTACGAGATCAGCAACTTTGCCCGCCCCGGTAGGGAAAGCCGCCATAATCTGAAATACTGGCGGCGGCAGCCTTATCTGGGCATTGGCCCGGCGGCGCACTCGTTTTTGCCGGATGTAAATTCACGGCTTGGGGCGCGGTTTTCTTTCCCGGCGGATATTGGGACGTTTATAGCGGCAGAAAATCCATTCAATCTGCTACAGCCAGAAGGTTGCAGCCCGGATATCGAGGAAGAACTCATGCTTAGGCTGCGGCTGCGGGAGGGTTTTGATACTTCGCCGCTGACCGCGCAGGGTGTGGATGCGGCCCCGCTGCTCAAAAAAGCGGAGCAGTTGGCAAAGCATGGCCTTTGCCGGGTGGATGGCGGCGTGATAAGTTTAACCGCGCAGGGGTTTTTGATGTCGAACTCAATTATTTTAGAATTTATGCAGTCCTTGGGGGCATAAAGTAGGGCGCGATGTCTTCATCGCGCCGCAATGTGTAACATTTTCGCTTGTCACCCTGAGCCCTTCGCTTCGCTCAAGGGTAAACTCCGCG
>Ga0123355_10003522_pt1 | contig 22470 bp, 25 predicted proteins | sample TergutEmb28metaG_3_FD_89872 | JGI IMG/M metagenome (GOLD analysis project Ga0123355, IMG submission 89872) | Embiratermes neotenicus P1 segment gut microbial communities from Petit-Saut dam, French Guiana - Emb289 P1 | ecosystem: Host-associated > Arthropoda: Insects > Digestive system > Gut ... | reverse complement strand
TTAGCTTTTCGCCGATATAGCTTTCTCGTAAATCAGTATGGGCATCAAAATGAACAATCATCAAATCAGAATATTTTTTTAAGCAAGCCTTAAAGCTGCCTAAAGTTATAAGATGCTCGCCACCCAGCATAACAGGCAATTTGTTACTTGCTAAAATTTCCGCTGTTTTCGCCTCTACCATATCTAGCACCTTAGTAGTATTGCCAAATGGCAAATCCAAATCTCCAATATCGCAAATATTGCAATCTTCTAAATCCTTATCCAAATACGGCGAGTATGTTTCTATACCAAAACTCTCGCTCCTTATTTTATCGGGAGCAAGCCGAGTGCCTGGTCTATAGCTGGTAGTGCCGTCAAACGGACTGCCAAACAGCACAACTTTCGCCTTATCCAAAGGCTTTTCACAACATATAAATTTATTTAGCATAGTTTTAGCTATTGTAAAAATTTATCTCCACAACATGGATAACTATACATTATATGTGTTATTTAAGCAACTTTTTTTTGGTTATAAAATAACTATAGAAGAATAATAAAAGGAGCTACCTCTTTTTGAGGTAGCTCCTTTTATTTAGATAGAATGATTGATACGCTTCTACAATTATAATGTGTAATGCATCAAAATTTTCTATCCATAAATAATATATCCACAGTTAGCACAATATTCGTAAGCAACTTCGTTATAACCGCCAATCAAGTACACAAATAACATTACTAACCCGAAGTATACAAGTAAACCTGTGATGTCTTTAACAGTAGTTATAAGTGGTCCTGTTGCGGCGGCTTGGTCTAGTTTTAGTTTATAAAAAATATAAGGAATTAAAAAACCCATTAAACTTGCAATTAAGCATACTATTGCCATTGCCGATGCTATTGAAGCTCCAAGTAGTAAAGCACCTTGAGCACTAAGATGTGGGTCGCTTGTGATGTAGCCTTGCCAAACAAAAGCAACTAATCCGCTGATTACACCAACTATTGCTCCGATAGATACTCCTATGCCAATCTCTCTAAATATGTGCCATTTAATTTTTTTGGTATTTATATGTCCGAGTGTCATACCTCTAATAAAGATTGTGCTGCTTTGTACACCGACAGAGCCACCCATATCCATAACAAGCGGTACAAAAAATACTGCCGGTGCAACATAGATTAGTAGCATATCCTCAAAACCACCCATAATAAAAGCAGCTAAAAGACCTCCGATTATAGTAAAGCCTAAAAACGGTAAACGGACTTTCCAAACTTGCCAAAGACTTCCCTTTATAAGAGCCTCGCTTGTATCGCCTTTAGCTAAGCTACCCATTTTGGCTTTACCAAACATATCCTCGGTTGCTTCTTCTTCTAAAATGTCGATAGCGTCGTCTATAGTAACTATACCAACAAGACGGTTTTCTCTATCGACTACAGGAATAGATAATAAATCTAACCTTTGAAGTTCTCTAGCCACTTCCTCTTGGTCGGTGTTAGTAGATACCGCATCAATGCCTGTTGTCATTATATCGGCTATTTTTGCGGTAGGGTCAGCGATTAGAAGTTCTCTAAGACTAATATGACCTTCGTATTTTCTACTAATATCGGTTACATAAAGAGTGTAAATTGTTTCTTTATCTTCGGCTTGGCGTTTAACTTTTTCTAACGCTTCGCTAGCCGTCATAAATCCTCTAAGAGAAATATAATCAGGGGTCATAATACGACCGGCGGTTTCTGGCTCGTACCCCATAAGTAGATTAGTTTTTGCTCTTTCCTCTTTAGAAAGGGAGTTTAGCATTTGTTTAGCAACACGAGCAGGTAATTCTTCTAATAAACTCGCTCTGTCATCTGGGGCAAGTTCTTCAAAAATTGTTTGTGCTTGCTCGCCGGCGAGTGCATGAATTAACTTTTCTTGCTCGCTTACCTCTAGCTTTTCGAATACAAATAATGCTTCGTCTTTAGGTAGTAGTCTAAAAACAATAGCTTGCTCGTCGGTGTTTAATTCTTCTGCCAGTTCTAAGATGTCGTGTTCTTCGGCATCTAGTAGATATTTTTTAAGCTTAGGTATATCCTTATTTTCGATATATCCTAAAACAGTTTCTTTTATTTTTTCGTCTAAAAGCTTTTTTTCTTCTAGCGTAATGTTTGTTTCGTCAGTTGATTTTTTTATTTCTTCAACTTCTAAATTTTCGTTTTCATTCATTTGGATTTTCTCCTTTAATTTTAATTGGTTTTATTTTGATATGCAATCGGAGTAATCAATTCTGGAGGCAAAAGAAATATCATTTATTTGCTTTAAACTGTTATTATTGATTGCATTAGTGCGTTTCTGTTTTATTAAGTTTTTCGTCTTACTCCCGCCAGGGTCGTCCATTTCTTTAATCCTCCTTTATTATAAAATAATTCCAATAAAAAAATCCCTCGTCAAAACGGCGACAAGGGATAAAGTATACTTTAGTGTTAGTATATCTCCGCAAATCATCACCGTTTCAAGCTTTAGCTCTGAAAGGCAATGAAGTTGCGTTAGGTTAGGCCTTGTTTTCGACCTAGCCTGCTAACCGGCGCATAGTGTCTCCACTATTTTGCGGTAGCAACCCGTATCCTTTCAGTAGCCTCACCTACCGAATGAACTCTTTTATTGTTTTCGCTACTAGTAAAAAGTCTTTTATAAAAAAAGATTTTTTAAGGCAACTTACATATTATATGTTTACGGTAATAAATGTGTCAACTGGAAAATCAAATATTTTTTCTTTTTCCTTATGTAATCCACATCTTAATAATTTAAGTTAAATTTTTGTTTGACATAAGCTAATACCTAATTATATAATATTCTCGTGCGTAGGGGAGTGGCTCAACGGTAGAGTAGTGGGCTGAAAATCTACCATTAAAATATAAATAAATGCTATATCTAGTGCAAAAATAGACTACACATACTATATCTAGTATGTGTAGTTTTGTATTTGTGTGGAATAAAGTGTATTTTTTGGGTCATTTTTTGGGTCAAAATATAGGGTAAAGGTCTTTATATATATTAAGTATATCTTCGCCCTTAATATCTAAATAAAAATCGGTGTATATATCGTTTGTAATCTTGGTTGACGAATGCCCTAATAAATAAGAACGCTTTTTATCGTCTACACCAAAATAGTATAGATTTGTAGCAAATGTATGTCGCAAGCGATGTATTGGCTTTTCGTTTTTTTGCCGTTCTATTTTTAGTAGTTTTAATAAGATTACAAATTCTCTAGTATAAAAGTCTATATTACTTTGCTTAAACATATTACTCCAGTTGTTTTTTAATTTTTCGGCATATGTTTGTGATATAGGCACATAACCCGACGAGCCGTGTGCCTTTGTGCGCTCTACCCATATTCGTAGTTTGTCTAATTCTAAACGACATTTAGGTGCTTCGCTTAATCTACAGCCTACCATTAAGAAAAATTCTATTTCGTTCCCTATTGTACATTTATGGCGATTTTCGTATATTAGCTGTTGCTCCTCTACATTAAACCATAAACCCTTTGTATTTCTATCTTTTTTAAGTTTTAAGGTGGCTATTGGATTTCGCTTTATTGTTCCTGCTTCTGTAGCTTCTGCAAAAACATTTTTTAATATAATAAAGCAATATTCTTTAGCTTTCATAGAGGGTATAGAATTTAAAAATTCTATAATGTCATTTTTTGTATAAGACCCGATGTCTTTAGTGAGTTTTGATATGTAATTTTCTAACCTAGATGTATATTGTCTATCAGATGTGGTTTGTCCTTTTTTATAAAGATTAAACCAAGTCCACGCTACATCAATGAGCTTTCGGCTTGTTTTTTGTTCTTTTGGTTTAGTGTTGGGTTTTAATTGTGTTTTTTTATAATCCGTAACTTCTTTCACTAAATCTTTTAGGTTAGATTTTATTAAATAGTGTGATGTGCCTTGAATAGTTTTTCTCCACTCAAAGCGACCGTCTTTTCTTTTGCGGATATTTTTATTTAGTCGCATTAGTTTTTCTTCCTCCTCGATTTGCGATTGAGTGTTAGAAAAATCAATGCTTAAACTTGACTTATTATTTTCTATTAACTTTTCAATGTGCGTTTCCTCTGCTGTTTCAAAGGGTGGAAATTCCCATATCCCATTAACTTTATTGTATTTAGGTTTTGGTGGAATTGTTGGTTTTATTGGTTGTTGTGTTAATTTTAGTGTTGGTAGTTCGCCGAATATCATTTCAAAACTTTTACATATGTCTTGAATACCGGCATTCATTCGTTTTTTTGCTATGTCTAGTTCATCCATAGTAAGCACCTCAAACCCCATAATTTAGTACTAGGCACGGAGTAGCAGAATACTACAAATAATGATAATTTGTCAAGTCAAGGGTTTTTTAGTTTGGTTTTATATAAATAATCTGCCAAAAATGCGTTACTTCTATTCTTGTTAAATTTGGATATTCGTTAAGTGAAAAATGGATATTATATACATAGGGTCTTGTGTGTATGTAGCTAGGTGTATAATTGGTTAATGAGTGAGAATAACGGGCAAAATTTTTATTTTCACGACTTTGTTGTAATCTCATAATGCGTAGTATAAAATCATTATAAAATAAAGTAATTTCTACTTCAAAATAGATATTTTCATTTAATCCTATAGTTAGTATTCTAAATTCATTATTGGTTTCTCTATCTCTGCCAGTAGTGCTAGTTTGTATAAAATCTATAGGTACATCAAGCCTAACGGCTTCTAAATATTCTTGGTTAGAACAAGCCGTTAAAATAATAGTTGTAAATATAATACAAATTATTGCTAATAAAATGATTTTTAGTTTTTTCATATTTTTTTAGACATTAAATAATGTCTTTTTTTGCTATGCCTAATTTTAGATTTTGTTCGTCTAATAGTAAGTTAGCACGCTCTAATAGTTCTTGTTGATAATCGGGTGTTAATTGGTTAAATATATTTTGTATTTCGGGCTGATAATTGGTTGATTGTTCTATGTAGAAGTAGCTAAGTGGTACATTAAAGTATTCACATAATTTTTCAAGTGCATTTCTTGATGGAAGATACTTGCCACTTTTCCAGTCGCTAATATTTCCCGAAGATACTCCTATATCGCTAGCAAGTTTATAGGCAGTTATGCCATTTTTTTTCATTAGTTGTGAAATTTTTTCGTACATTTTTTTTTGTAAGCTCCTGTTATTGCTTGTTTTATGTAGTCCTAAAGGACTGTTTTTTGAAAATAGCTCGGAAATTCCGAAAAAAGCGTTGACGGTTCGGAAAATCCGAATTATTCTATTCTTGTGCCCTCGCCCAAAAAGCGTTTGCACCGTGAGTAGCTGACAAGTGTTTTAGTAGTATTCGGGGTTGGTTGTATTATTCATTTTTTTGATAGTTTTGCTAGTGAATATTATCCCATTAAAAATTAGTTCTAATAATTTTAAGGGTATGGTAGCGACTTCAATAAAAAATATAATACTGCTAAGAACAAAACTTAAAAAGGCAAAAGAAAAACCTGCAAAAGCGGAATTAGCTTTTCTTTGGTTCTGTCTAAGTTTTATACCTAGTTTTAAGATTTTAAAAAATTTGCTTAACATCAAAAAAGCCGTTTATTTCTAAATATTGCAAAATAGAAAAAAAGTGATAAATAGATTGAAACGATGTGAAAATTTATGTCTTTGCGGGACACTTAGATTATAACACAATTTTATTTAGTAAAACAATAAGAAAAATCTAAAACGCTTGTCGGCGAAAAATGATACATAAGGAGTAAAAACGAAATGATAAAAAACCAAGAACAAAATTTAATGCAAAAATGTAAAACTTGTATAGCACAAGATGTTTTAGTACCTACTATGAATTTAGTTGTTTCTTTGTGTAATTTGAAAAAAACTGTAGAAGAAGTTTTGCCGAAAGATATTCTACAACAATTAAAAGATGGAAAAGAGCGTATTGACGAGCTAGAAAAAGAAAATCAATTATTTCGTTCGTTGATAAATATTAAAGAGCCTACAGAGGTGCAAAAATAGATATGACAGTAGAACAACTAAAGAAGCACACGCTTGTTGCGTGTAAAGAATGTGGCAGGTATCCGCTACATATTGGCGAAAAATGTGCTTGTGGTGGTTTTGGTGTAGATATATCAGTGACACACACTACCCCAAAGCCTACAACCAAACGAAAAAGGAGTAAAAACAAAATGAAAACAACACAAAGAATTAGATTTAAGCAAATTGATGTTTTGCAAGGTATAGAGTGGGCTACACCTATAGGTACTGTAACTTTTACACAAAGCTGTAGTGATGACCGAGTTGATTTTTTAAATGGTCAACTTACAGTAAATTGTTACGGTTTAAAGTTTTGTTTTGCAAACGCTCGATATGCTATTCAATGGCTTAATCGAACTATAAAAGAAAAAATAGAGGTACATTATGAATAATAAAAAATGTAGTTGTGGTGGTAATATTGAAGCAGTATTGCTATTTCAAAAAACAAAAGACTATTATGTTAAAAAAGATGGTTCTTTATATTCTAGCTCATTTAGAAAAACTAGATTAACTTATGACCAAATGTTTTATGTCTGCGATAAATGCAACAAGCAAAAAAGCGATGTATTTGATTTCGATTAAATATTTAGTAACAAAAAGTAACACTACATAAAAACCCCCCTGACGAGCTATTGAAACTATGGCGAAACCGTCCTTTTCTCCAGGGCGGTCGGGGTAATTAACCCTAAAGGAGTACAGCATATGAAATTAAATAAAACAATGATAAATAAAAAGAAAAGTAAAGGTACGAAAATAAAATTTATTAAACCTACGAAAGTTGACAATGGCAAGGCTGTAGTACACATATGGCAATCTTACGAGCCTAAAGGTACTTTCTTTTTAGATTATAAAAGTCGTTCTGTGGGAAAAAACTTAGGTGTTTTTGATACTAAAAGAGAAGCAAAAAAAGCATTAAAAAAGTATGTTAAAAAAGATAAAAAGCGAGGTCTTAGAAAATAATGTCAAATACTTTCGATACAGCGTTTAAAAATGATGATTGCGATAATTGCGAATTAGACTTAATGGACTGCTACGGTCTTGGCTACTGTCGCAAAATGGAAGAAGATAATTTTAAAGAAGAATTAGCAGTGGAAGCTAAAGAAGTGGCTACAGATATGCCTCTTGATTGTCCTTGCAATATTTGCGAAGATATTTTGCGTTGTAATACAGTATGTCATAAATTTATAACATTTAATGACAATTATCATAGCAGAAATGAAAAAGGCTCGTTAGGTGGTTAATTATGCAATATAGAGTTTTAGTAACATTTACCACGCTAGTGTGTAAGTATCATAAAGGCGAAGTAATCGCTGAGGGCGATATTAGAAAATCCGATTTAGAAATTGCTTTAGCCAAAAAGTACATAAGGGCGATTAAGTCCTAACAAAACAAGTCTATTATGCCGTGAACTAGCTAGCACGGTTGATATATAGAAAAATAAAAAAAAATATAAGGAATTAAATTAAAATGACAAAAAATGATAAAAAAACGGCAATCGAAAGCGAATTGCAAGAAACAAACGAAATAGTAAAACAAAACGAAAATGTAACAGTTCCTGCCAACAAAGAAATCGAGAAAGTCGAGAAAATCGAGTTTACGGGCGAAGTATTCTATCGTACTAGAATAGACGAGGAAACAAAAGAAGAAAAGAAAAGCGTAGCTATTGTTATGCACAATCCATTTGTGGATTTATTTAGGGGCGGTAGAGATGTTGAAAAGAATCATACTTTATCGTTAGGCTTCAAAAAAGAGCAAGCTAAGAAAAAAGTAAAATTTATTTATAAGTTAGAAACACTTTTAGAAACACAAGAAAAAGTCTTTATTACTGGCTTTGTAAAGCGTGAGAGATTTTTTGATGAGAAAAAATACAAAGCTGTACATTATTTTGCAATACTTGTAAAAAATCCTTTTGGCAGTGATGACGGTTATGAAAAATTAACTATTACTAACGATAACGATTTAGGATTATTCGAGATGTTTGCAGACGAGCGTTTATTGCCGTATGGTAAAAAATAATAATTAGCGGTTTGGTGGTTTCCGCTAAGTCGTATTTAGCCCAAATCTTTGGAGTGGGTAAACCAAAGTGTTGGGGGGTGTAGTTGTTTTAAGTTGACTTCTACACTCCCCCCTACTGTATGGCGAGGTAATATATTCGTAAAAGAGGGTCGCACAAGTGGCATTTGAATTAGTATTAGATAGGCTTTGTTGGCAGTCGCTTTTTTACGGCTAGTGAAATTCTAGCCCTCGCCCTAACTTAAAAGCATTTTATATAAATAGTGGTTTTATTATGTAATGTGCAAAAACTAGCTAGTGGTTTGAACTAGCAAATAAATAAGTAATAAGAGGTGTTAAGAATGGCAAAGAAAAAGAAATTTAGCCAAAGAGAAAAGCGAAAACATTATAGTGATGTCGCTAAGGGAAAGAAACCTACTAAAAAAGATAGTAAGTTTTCAAAGCAAGAGCAGATAGCATATGCCAAAGGGCAAGCTAATGCGAGAAATGAAAGTGCTGGTTTGTTTAAGTGGTGGAAAAATAGAAAAACAAAGAAAGCTAATACTGTTTCTAAAAATTCAGTTCGTAAAAAACCTGCATCAGTACATAGAACTCGTCCCGAAATATCGGAAAAATTTACTACAAGTAAAAGGGCAAAAGAAAAGGTTTATATAGATACAAATGTGAATGAGCCTATAAGTAAAGAGCAATTAGCTTATATAGCAGACGAATATTTGGGTAGAACTATGCAAGAAAAAGTCGATAATTATATTGCACATATGGATAGGAAGTATGGTCCTTTTTTTTAACACCGCCAGTAAAGGCTACTAAGCCTAAAGCTAATACTGGCGGTAAATATAAAGATTATTTTGATGTCTATGATGAGCTTGCTAATACTGAAGAAAAATATCAATATGAAAGAACAAAATTAAAGCCTTGCAAGGTTTGCGGTCTTATGATTCAAGCTAACTGGTTGTTTGGCGGTAAATGTGCTACTTGCGAAAAAGAACAAGCTAAAGCCGACTATCAAGATTATTTAGAAGAAAAATCCGCTTTAGAAGGTAAGCCGTATTATTGGTAGAAAAAAGCCACTATCTAAAATTAGATAATGGCTTCGTGGAAAGTCTGTGCAACGGTATTAAACCGTTTTAGATAACATCTATGCCAAACACTCTTTCCTGTCTACTCGAATAACAGTAGCTACCCGTCAGGGGCAACTGGCAAGACTATAATAACAGAGGTAAAATAAAATGTCAAATGCTTATTCAAAAAATAAAAAAGAGCTTGCGGGTGTTAAAGTTGTTTCGTCTAGTGAAGTATGGCTATATAACAAGAAAACAGGCGAAAAGGATAAATTAAATCCCGACTTAGATTTTGTCGGTAAAGTCGATATGTCTATGCCTAGCGTTATATTAAAAGCTAATAGACGAGATAAAAAGACGGCTTATGTTGAAGATGTTTGTGCGTTACCTAAGCGTACTAAAAATGAAATTATAAATCATTTTTTTGATAGCAACGGCAAACGCAACAAAAAGAAAGTAGGCTATCTAATCCGCACAGACTCTAAAAGCAAATCAAAAAAGAGAGGTAAAAAATAATGAAAACAAGAGTTTTAGAAAAACAAAATTTTATACAAAGAAATAAATTAAGGCTAGCTATATTGCTAGTTGGCACGCTATTAGCGTTATCGCTTGCTATAGGAATACTAGCAACACAATCAACAACAAAGCAAGCAGAAGCGTTTAATGCTCCTTTGCGAGGATATAATATCCATACTATGCAAGCTCCTAATACTAACACTTGGATTGACAATACCGTACATACATATAAATTAGGCAATTTAGCTGTAGAAGATAGTTGGATGTTCGGTTTAAGATTTAGTGTACGAGTAAGCGGTGGCACATCTAACGGCGAGGGTAGACATATACAGTTAGTGCGTATGTGGGGACATATTACGGATTGGAATGTAATACATCATAGACTACATAATGGTCATTTTGAAACGGATTGTCGAGCACATTCATACGGGACTTATCCCGATTTATATTTAAGCATTAACAGAATTGCCGGTACTTGGACATATGTTTTTCTTTTTTTTGAATTAGATGAAAATCAAAATAATCAAAACGAATTTCCAGTTATCAATCCTATAAATATTTATAATAATGTAGTTCATATGTCATTTGGCGATTTTTGGTTATTCCCACCCGACCCTACACCCCCAGCAGGTCATTTTTTTACAGGTTGGTATATGGATAGTGCTTTAACAATTCCTTACAGCGGACAGCCAATTACTTGGGATACTAATTTCTTTGCTAGGTTTAGCCCCATATACTTCACAATCCAGTATATTACATTTGGCGGTAATGTTAATTTGGTAGGACAGCCTATGAGATTTAATATTACTACTCCTACAATTACGCTTCCAACACCTACATTTAACGGTTTTATATTTAGAGGATGGTATATAAATGATAGCTTTACAGGCTCGGCAGTAACTACTATTCCTACCGGCTCAACCGGTAATCGTGTATTTTATGCTAGGTGGGAAGAAGAACCGCCAGTTTTATTTACTGTCCGTTTCTATGTAGGCGGTACTCTGCACTATGAAATGCAAGTTCCAAGCGGTACGGTCTTAGGTGTTAAATATACTTTTACGGCTAACGGCTTAGCGGTTGATTTATTCTTAGACGAGGACAAGCAAGAAGTATTTAGCTTAGATAATGCAATTACGACAGATTTAGAATTGTTCGCCCTAGAGCCATTCGAGGTTATTAACGGTGGTGGTGCTGATACTACTGACCCTAGCGATACTGGCGAATATGAGGAAGAAGAAAGGATTTCGGGTTGGATTATAGCTGTATCTATAATTGGCGGTTTAGTTGCTTTAGCGTTTATAATTTGGTTAGTTAGTGTATTAGTAAATGTCTTAAAAGGCACTAGCGGTATGGGCGGTAAACGCAGACGGCGAAGATAAGGGGGTGGATTATGAAAAAGAAAAAAATAATTTTAGCTTCATTATCCCTTGCTTTAATGTTAGGGATATTATTTACATCTTTATTTTTGCCAAATCAAACAACTGCGAATGCTAGCACTGATAGATATTTTCACGGTATTTATATAGGCGATAGAGATACTATAGAAGCATATTTTTTAGAGCTTATTATTCCTCGTACTGATTTTTCGGTATCAGATAAAAGCCCTAGAAATCATAGAGATAATGCCCCGTGGAGTGGTCATAGAAGAAATCGAGGTTATAGATATTTAACGGTGTTATTAAGTTTTCCCGATATTGTGATAGGCGATAGAATTCCATATTTATTAGCTAATCTTTGGCTTCGTGTTCCTAGCGGTAATGAGCGGTGGAATTGGGATTATCCTAGATACCAAATATACCCTATGGGATTAACTTTGTCTTTATCACATAATTTCTTTGTGTATTTAAGACACAACAATATTCCCGATATTTCGTTTAGTATCTTTAATTTAATTATAATCTACAATAACAACGGTTTCGGTGCTTTAACAATGGATTTCTTCCCTCAAAATAAACGGCGTATGTATTTCTCTGCAAATGCTCGTACTTTTGCTGAAGATGTTTATACCGGTGTTGTAGACCCTACTAGTCCTTATTTTGATATTAACTTTGGAAATACTGGTAATGTTTTAGGTAATAGACCAGATGAAGAAATAAATACAGTTTTCCCTGATAATGGTTGCCAAACTATGAGAAGTATTCTAATAGGAATTGCTGTAGTAAGTGTTATTGTTCTTTTTATTTGGTTAGCTCCTATTTTAATTCCTATACTTAAAGTATTGGCTATTCCGTTTATAAGTCTTGGAAAGGTTGTTAATAAAGCTGTTAATAAAAAAAAGGGGGACGATAATTTATGAAAAAACTTTCATTAAGTATAATTCTTGTATTTGTTTCAATATTTATTTTGTCGGGATTTACAATGTCAAATAATAGAGTTATTTTTTCTGATAGAGGTGTGCTTAGTTTAACTTATTCACGAGTGTATGTACCTTTTCAATCGGGCTCACTTCCTCAATTAGATAGTTATAGTGTTGTTGAGGAAATGGGCGGTACATTTTTTATTCGTTGGGGTGCTACTGAAAGTAGGCTAAATTCTGTTTATATAATGTATAGAATGCCAGGGCATATTACCGACTTTGATTTATTTAGAGCTAGAACACACGAGTTTACTGACACGGCAAGTATTATAGGCATACAAAACGGATTAGATGAACAAATACTAATGTTTGAAATTCCTGTTTTTGAGGGAGAGTGGAGTTTCCTATTTAGAAGTTATAATTTTGGAAATACACAAGGACAAAATATTGGTTTGCCTAGAGGAAGAAGTGAGTATATTATTCACTCAACAATAGAAATAGATGTATATTATTATTCTCTGCCGATATGGTCAGTAGCATTATTGGGTGTTATAGGATTTATTATATTCATTTTGACTATTAGTTTAGTATTTAAGATAGTAAAGAAATTTAAGACCAAAGGAGTTAATACATAATATGAAAAAAAGATTTATGATTTTAATTTTAGTAGTAGCTTTTGGCTTTATGTTGATTGGAGCAACAACATCTACGACAAATGCCAAAGTTGTCCCATTATCTACAAATCCTAGTTTTAATTTAGACGGTAGGTTTGGTTGGGGTAGTAATTCAGTAATAATCTTTTCGGGTGAGCATCCTTGGGATAGTGGTACATTCTTTCTTGATGTTCAATTATCGGGCATTATAATGGGTGGTTCATATCAAGCTAATTTAGGTATCTTTATGGAAGTTGATGAAATTCCTATGTTTACTTTTTGGCAGATATATAGATTAGTGTTTCCGACACGCACAAATATTTATGACGATGGATATTTGTTTAGATTTGTTTTTTCTCCACCGCCCCAAATACAAGGTAATTCATTTTATACAAATTATTGGGATATTGATGTAAATACTTCATCGTTACCTTTTCCGCCTAATCCAACTGCTCCAGTCGGTTATTCTTTTGTAGGTTGGTATTTAGATAAAGCATTTACTATTCCTGTGCTTAGTATTTATTCTGATTCTACTGTTCTTTATCCTCGTTTTGTAGTTAGTGATTTATCTTCGGAAGATGTAAACAATATAGAAGCTCCTAGATTACCGAGTTGGCTCATAGCTATATTAGCCGTAGTGGGCATTATAAAGTTTTTGTTTTTGCTAGCTATCTTAGGAAAAGTTATAGAAAAGTTTAAGAGTAATAAAGCGAGGTTTTAGAAATGTTTAGATTGTTTAAGAATTTAATAAAATTAGTTATTTTGCTTGTGGTTATATTTGTGGTTGGTTATTTGATTTTTAGTTGTGTACAAGTAGGTAGCTAAAAATCAACTATAAATTATGAAAATTCAACTTTAGAGGAGTTAACACCATTATGAAAAAACTAAAAGTAGCGTGGTTTAGTGCTGGTGTATCTAGCTTAATAGCAACTTGCCTGTCATCTGATGTTGACCATATTATTTATATTGACATAGATGACCAGCACGAAGATAGTATGCGTTTTGTACAAGATAGCGAAAAACTATTAAGTAAAAAAATAGAAATACTAAAATCTCCACTAGCTAATGTCAATAATGCAATATTACAAATGGGAATGATTAGTATTCCTGTAGCTAATACGAGGATTGCCAGTTGTACCAAAATACTAAAACATAGACCACGCAAAGAGTGGGAACAAAAGTATGGTAATGTTAAATTAGAATACATATGGGGATTAGATTGTTCGGAGGTTGACCGTATGGACGGAATAATTAAGGCAATGCCCGATGCAGACCATAAATTCCCTCTTATAGATAAATTATTAAGTAAACAAGATGCACACGCTTTATGCCAAAAATATAAAGTTAAGCGACCTTATATGTATGATTTGGGTTATCAAAATAACAACTGCATAGGATGTGTTAAGGGTGGTATGGGATATTTTAATAAAATTAGAGTTGATTTTCCTGACTATTTTAATGCTCGTGCAGAGGTAGAAAGAACTGTAGGACATAGTTGCTTAAAAGATAAAAGTGGAGCGGTATTTCTTGATAAATTAGATTCTAGTAGAGGTAATTTTCCAAAAGAAATAATGCAAGAATGTAGTTTCTTCTGTCAAATATAATTATGAAAAGGCTATTTAGAAAACTTAAAACGAAAAATCAGCTTATAGTATGTATTGCTATAACGCTGATTTTTCTCGCCCTTTTGGCTACAGTATTTAACGGAGCATTTGGGCGGTTAGGCGGTGGAGCGGTTGAATTCGGTCGCAGTGTTTGGACTTACATACAATTTTTATTTACGCACCAATTACCGCCATATCGTCCAACTGCTCCCCCTAGTGGCGATTTAATCATTATTCCCGATTATTCGGGTGATGTTGGTGAGCAAGCTGTTAGCTTTTTTAGATTGCTTATAACAGGCGAAAACCTTGTAGCGTACTTGTATAGCTTTGAAACATTTCTTTTTGTATTCTCTATGTTCTTGCCGTGTATAGTGATTATTATATTAGCACTAAGGCGGTATATACGGCGAAGTTTTACAAAGCAGAATAATAAATATAATAAAGATACTAAAGCATTAAAGATTGCAAAAATGCTTTCTAAATATTTTATTACTCCCATTATACGCTATATTAAATCTTTAGTAGAATATATCAAAAATACTCCTTTCTTTCGCCTGTGGCTTCTAATAGCGTTATTTAGCTTTAATATCTTTGCAATTATTTTAAGTTTATTTGGCATAGTAATATATTTCTTTATCTCGTTTGATTTTGTAGCTTTATATTATTTCCTGTATGGTGCTATAGATAATATATTTGCCGGTCTTGGAGTGCTTCCGCTGTGGCTAGCTGTGTTGTTTGTAGGTTATTTAGTTTTACGCTTTATTGATAGATGGCGAAGAAATCGAGCGTTAGGGCTATTAAATCATATGGAAAATATGAATAAAGGTTTTATACTAGAACGCTCGATTTGCCTAATGCCTGTAGGCTCGATGGGAACGGGTAAAACCTTATTACTAACTGATATAGCACTTTCTATAGAAACAATCTTTAGACACAAAGCTAGGGAGTTTATGCTCGATTTAGACTTAAAATTTCCACACTTCCCTTGGATAGTTTTTGAAAACGAGTTAAAAGATAGAATAGAGGATAATACGGTGTTTAATTTAGCCAGTGCGGTAGATTGGGTTGTTAAGTGCGAAAAGGCATTCTCGGAGTTTTTAGAAGATGGAATAGTAGATAATAGTTTAATATGGGATTATGATTATGAGCAATACGGAATGATGTATGACGATAAACTAAAGCCTATAAGCCTGTTTACAGCCTTAGAAAGCTACGCACAGTTGTATTTAATTTACACTATTAAATCAAGCCTTATTTACTCTAATTACGCTATAAGAACGGATTTCCAACTACAAGACAATGGCAATATGCCTAATTGGAATTTAGATTTTTTTAGCAAGGATAGTAAGCATTTAAGGTTTACATCTCGCCATAGCCATATTTTAGATTTTAATATGCTCCGTCTTGGCAAAAAGTTACTTGACGATAGCAAGCGTGCTAATAGCTTTGAATTTGGTGTAATAGCTATAACCGAAGTAGGTAAAGAACGAGGCAATCAATTTAAGGAAAAAGAGGTAGCAAAAGAACTTACCGAAGCCAAAGATAAGCTAAAAAAAGATATAGCAAAGTTAGAAAAAAGGGGCGATTGCGTTAAAAATTTAGAAACAGAATTAAAAGAGTTAGAAAACATAGCTACAATAAATAATGATAAATTCAATTCAGCTTTGAAACTAATAAGACATAAAAGCACGGTTTGCAACTTTCCTTTTGCTAGGGTTATTATGGACGACCAACGACCCGAGAGTTTAGGGGCAGATGTTAGGGATTTATGCGAGATAGTACATATACAAGATAAGACCGAAACAAAGCTAGCTATGCCGTTCTTTTTTATAGGCGAATTGGTATATTCTGCTGTTTTTGGTCGTTTTACAGGCTTATATAATGATTATCGTTTCAATAGGGGCGATAATACTTTACTAATGCACTTAATAAAAAGTATAGGTGCAGGAGTGCATATGTATTACACTGGCATTTACAATCTCTACGGTTATCATATCCGCAAATTAGGTGTAGAAAATTCCGCTACTAGCGAGGTAGTCAAAGAAGCTCCGTATTACTTAATGCACAAAAAAATCTATTCGGGCAGATATGCAACAGATGCCTACAAAGGAATGTTTAGTAAAAAACTAAAAGATTGTAATGTCGGCATTGAAGATATTACCGAATATGACGATATACAAGCTACACAAGCCGAATTTGACGAGCAACGCTCATATTTAGTTGAGGATATGAAAAAATATTAACTTAGTTTTTCTTCTAGGCAAGCCCCATATATGCGGTAATGCCCAAGAGATAAACCAATTTACTTTTGGTACTCGTGAGATACACTAGAGAACCGAAAGGGCTTTGCTAGCAACTGATTTATATGCGTTCAAAGCCCTTTCGATACCTAGTGTAAAATCTCACGAGCGACAACAATGCAAGCGTTTTTTCGAGTTTAAGCGGTTACACGCTAGGTTGTAAGGGTCTTGCATAATCGAAAGGATTACTAATGGCTAAGACTAGATAACTCGGAAAAACACTTGTCGTTGTTGTCGTGCCTGTAAGTATCATAATGCCTGTTTTAGTGCTGAAAATGTACTTTTATGCCTTTTACGGCGTGGCAGAGGGGGCGTTGTGGCGGTGGTTTAACCAGAGCAAAGCCCCCTGCCACGCCGTAGGCGTGGCACTTGCACCGCAGGTGCAACTATAAAAGGTATAGTATTACCCTTTTATACACTTCTGTAACTGTAACAGTTCTGCCGATTTAACCCTATCGGCATTTTGTGCTTTTCTAAAGCTAGGACGGCACGCAAAAAAAACAAAAATGGAGAAATAAAAAAAATGTCAAAATGTTTATCTGCAAGTCGTGGCTGGTGTCTTACACAAAGTGCGAATAAAATTTCACAAGAGGATTTAGAAAAAGCCTTAGCAAATTATGTTTGGCTTGCCAAAAAAGAAAAGGGCGAAGAAGGTGGCGAACAAGGCTATGAGCATTACCAAATTTACATAGAAAACCCAACCCCTATACGCTTTAGCACATTAAAAAAACTATTGCCTAATGCTCATATTGAGCCTAGAAAAGGAACAAAAAAAGAAGCGTTAGATTATATTCTTAAACTTGAAACTGGTATCGGCGAGCCTTTCGGTAGTGATATTGAAATAGATGTAACGGAAGAACGGGGCAAGCGTACAGACTTGTTAGATATAATCGCTTTTTTAGAACAGGGTGTAGGGTTAGACGAAATACGGAAAATGTACCCCTCACAATATTTTATGTATGAAAATCGTATAAAAGCCTATTTGCAAAGTATTTTAAGGACAAAGTATGAAAATGAATGGCGAGATATAACGGTCAATTATATTCACGGTGTTAGAGGCAAGGGGAAAACAAGCCATATAGTAAAAAAATATGGTTATAAAAATGTTTTTATTGTGTCGGACTATGAACACCCGTTTGACGAGTATGAGGGGCAAAAAGTTATTTTATTTGATGATTTCTATAGTAGCTTGAAGTTAGAAAAAATGTTAAGAGCTTTAGACGGACATCCGTATAATATGCCTGCACGCTATGGTAATAAAATAGCTTGCTATACCGAGGTGTATATTACTGCTAATATTTCTTTGGACTTACAATATCCTAATGTACAATTAGAAATTAAGGACAGGGAAAAATATTTAGCCTTTTTAGGTCGTATAAAGTATATTTGGAATATGAATACTCAAACAGAGCCAGTAATCAATCCCGAATGGCAAAAACGACAAAACGCTAATAATCCAAACTATATCCCACTAAAGACACATCAAGAACTTATGCAAATAGAGCCTATAGAAATTGACGGCTTGCCGTTCTAAAAAAGTTGCTAAAAGCTGTTGACGAGTACAGTACATTATGTTAGACTATTTTTGGGTCAAAAATTTGGGTCAAGCTCAAACAATGATTTCATTCTAACACTATATATGGTATTAAAAATGTGTGTTTATTTGTGTTTTGTACTAGATATAGTGATATATTTCTTTTTAGGGGAGTGGCTCAACGGTAGAGTAGTGGTCTCCAAAACCATTGGTTGCGTGTTCGAATCGCGTCTCCCCTGCCAATCATAAGAGCAAGTAAATAAATAATCTTGCGATTTCTAATAAAATGACCTTCTTGTTAAGTATAGCAGGGGGGTCACTTTATTTTTAAAAACATATAAAAAAGATGTTGACAAGCATACTTTTTTTTGGTATGGTGTAAATATATTAAAAAGGTGTTCTAAGTGTATAAAATTTTAGTCAATGGCGATTATGATAAATTTTAATATACTTCGCGCACAAATAGGAGAAAAAATAAATGAAAAAAAACTTTAAAAAAGTTTTGGTAGTGTTACTAACTATAATGATGGCAGTAACATTATCTATAGCATTAACGGGATGTCCCGGCGGATTATCGGATGAAGCACAGGCTTTTATCGATGCTGTCGATGCTCTGCCTTCAGTTAATGCTTTAACGCTAGCAGACGAGCCACGACTTAATGAGGCTCAAGTACTGTGGGATGCGTTATCGACAGATGATAGAGAGGAAGAAAGCGTTATCGCTTCTAGAGCTACTCTTACAGCACTTCAAGCTCAGATTGTAACTCTACATGCTGATGCTTATCAAGCAGGGCTTGTTGCCGACCGTGCAACAGCTGTAACGACACTAAACACAGCGTTTGGTACTAGATTCCAAGAAACTAATTTCCGCTCGGCTCAGTGGACGCAATTACAAGGCTATTTAACTCAAGAAAGAGATGCTATAAATGCACTGACAACAAGAGCGGCAGTTGCGGCTTATACTACGAGTTGGGCAAGATTTGACGCAGTTCAGACTGACGCTGAAATTACGACGGCAGAAGTAGCGGCGGCTAGAACAACTAGAATTGCTAGTATAAATAGTGCTTTTAGTGCAATTACTCCCGCACCAACAGGCAATGCTTTAACAATAATGCAAGCTCTTAGAGATGCTGCTATTGCCGAAGTTAACGCGTTAACAACTGTTGCGGCAATTGAAGCATTCGACCAAGCAGCTAGATTTGTTACCATAAACGCAGTTCCTACAGAGTTAGAAAGCCGTAGAAATACTGTAAACAATGCGGTAACAGCTTTAACTCAAGCTCATTTTAGCACAGCTAACTGGACAAGAATTACTAATTATAGAGATAACGCTATAACAGCTATTAACGGCTTAACTACTCATCAAGCACTTATGGCTTGGCAAGCGGCTCCTGTAGTTACTAATATAAATGCAGTTCTTAATCGTGTACAAGAAATTAACGCTGATATTGCTACATTATTTGCTGTTACTATTAACGCAGAAAATTGGAATACTCATAGAGTTACATATAATGCTATAAGAACAAATATCGGAGGTTTAGTAGAAGGCCAAACAATTCCTCAAGCTAATTTAGACAACTTGGCTACAGTAAACACAAGATTACTAACAGCCGAAACTACTTATAGAAGTAACAGAATAAATGCTCTTTATGCTCAATTAGTTACAGGCGATAGAGAATTAGCGATTGATGTTGTAGTAGCAGATATCAATATGCAACAAGGAGTAAATGTCGGTCCTATTTGGACAGATATTATCTCTTCGTTAAATAGATTTGCCGAATTAGTAAATCAAGATGCCGAAGAAGGTGTTCATGCAACCTTAGTAATGGCAAGAGCCACTCGGTATAACTATGGTTTATTGTTTAATATGGTAGGCGTATTAAACGCTTTAGATGTTTATATTGCTGGCAGAGAGTTTCATTTTGACTTTAATGCTACTAACTGGGCATTAGCTCAAGTTGCTTTAGAGGGTGTCAGGGCTGATATTCGTGCTTTAGCTACAACTGAGGCAATAGCAGAGTTTAATATATCTACAGCAGTAACGACAGCAACAGCTAATATTGCAAGACTGCAAGAATTGTTTGTTGGTGGCGAAGAAAATAGAGTAATCAGAAATACAGGTGCGGGTTATTTAGGTTTTGGTGTTACAGGTGGAGGAGTTGCTGATCCGTTTATGGCTTTCCGTCTAAACGACGAAGAGGAACTTGTAACAACTGCTTTATCTACTGCTGCTCATAGAGAGATTCCAGACAGCGACTTTATTGTAGATTATATATTGTTACATGTTTATAGACAAGAATTCTGCGAAGAAACCTTAACACATGGTGAATCTATACGAGTAGGTAGCCGTAGAATTTATTGGCAATTTCGTCGTAATGAAGCGGGTTTAATTTTAAATACAGTAGGCAGATATGATGGTCTAGGTGCGGATGGTACTGGTACAAACATTACCTTCGCCGGTTGGATTGCTCATAGTGCTCCTGATATGGATTTAGTAATTTGCTATTTAACAGGTGCTATACTAGAAGGTACAGGTACAGTAGCACAAGGCGGAGCGAGCGGCATAACGCATGTTGATGTATGGCCGGGAGCTGCCGCAATTTTAGAAGCAGCTATGGGAGTTCCTCATCCTACGACACCGGCTGCTAATGCTGTTAGATTTGCTAATTATTATGTAAGAACTCAACTTGTTCCTAGAGAAGAAGCTAATGTTAGAAGAAGCCCAATATCTGAACCATTTAGAAACAACAGAGCAGCAGCAGCGGCTCCGGGCATGGATGTATTTACTGCTCCTGCTCCTCCGGTTTGGGGTGGTGCTATACATCCGTATGTAGAGGCTGCTAATGCGTTTATTGTATCTGCCACTAATATCGAAGCTAATTTATCTAATATAATTTATACCAATATTCCAACAGGTACAGCGTCTTTAGCACTTATAACTGCGGCTCAAGGATTGCAACAAGCTATAAATATGGAACATGGTGTAATAGTTGATAGAACCGCAGCAATGCGTGCTCATGTAGCTGCAGCATATGCTAGATTCCAACAACTAGAGCAAGGCTTAATAGCTGAATTTGACAGGCTTGTGAATTTAATTCCATCGGAAATTACAGCAGCAAATGCCGAAACGGCGGTTGCACCGGCTTCAGTTGCGTTAGCCCATTTTGATACGCTAATGGAACGCACGCAATATATGATAGATCGTGCAGTTCTTGATGCTGCACTGGCGGCTATAGACCAACACCTTACTTTAACGGTAGTAGAGCTTGCGTTCTTGGCGGCAGTTGATGCTATAGCTTATGCCGTAAGACCATCTTGTACTTATGTATGCGAATATGTATGTGACGAAGAGGGCGACTGCGAAGAAGAGTGTGCGTATATATGCGACCACTTAGTATGTGATTGCGTGGCAGAAATAGTCGTACACTTCCCAGGATTTAATCCGCATGGTGCAGATTCTTGGGGTTATATCGCTAGAGCTCAAGGACTTATGGCAGATATGCCAAATAGAGAAAGAGAGCAGAGCGATCAAACAAGAATAGATAACGCTATTGCTCAATTAACAGGCTATATAGTTGAATATAATAGGCAACAAAGACTAGGAAGAACACCTCCTCCTTGGACTGGTAATGCATCCGGAGATACCAACGCCTTGTTTAGAACAGGCTTTGCCGCAGGTGGCAGAGGAAATCTTACCGGTATGCGTGGTAACCAATTAGGCACTACTTGGATGGTAGAAAGACAAGAGTTTATAAAAGGTGTACAGGTATTTATATTCTTATGCGAAGGTATAACAGCGGCAGATACTAGAGGTATAGTGCCTGGTAATGTTTCTAACGAAGTACCTGTGGCAGAGCGAGATGCAAATGCAATCAATGCATCAATAGGTTACTTCTGGGTTGTTTATGGGCGTAAGCACTCACTTACAACAGGAACATATCTACAGATTGTAAACAGCGATTTCTTTGATGAAAATGCTCAAAGAATAGATGGCTATCCTGCCGACAGAGTTTGGCAGTGGGGTGGCGGTGCAGGCAATTCATGGGGTGCTCCAGGTATCAACTTCGACCGTGTTGTAACTCGTGCAATAACGGATGCAGACATACATGAGTTTACAAGCGGAACACTAGATGTAAGATGGGCGGCAAGAATTGTAACTTATAGCGATGCATTAAGACCTAATATACCTCAACAATGGCTAACAGGTCCTATAAGCGGAGCGTCAGAAGGCTTTACTCGCATAACATTTACAAACTAACTTATAAAATTCAATAAGAACTAAAACAACAAAAAGTGCCAATACAAATTGTATTGGCACTTTTTGTTAAAAAATTGTTGTTTAATTTGTTTGACCCCCTTAAATCGAAGTGGTATACTACTATCATACTTTCTCGCTAGGGGGTAAAATTTTTGCGAGATTTCACTTTTGGAGGTACCCAATAAAATGGGCAAGAAAATGACAATCGACGGCAACAAGGCTGCATCACACATTGC
>Ga0123355_10003521_pt1 | contig 22471 bp, 26 predicted proteins | sample TergutEmb28metaG_3_FD_89872 | JGI IMG/M metagenome (GOLD analysis project Ga0123355, IMG submission 89872) | Embiratermes neotenicus P1 segment gut microbial communities from Petit-Saut dam, French Guiana - Emb289 P1 | ecosystem: Host-associated > Arthropoda: Insects > Digestive system > Gut ... | reverse complement strand
TAAATTCTCCGGTAAACAGTCTTTTCTAAGATACTATAACCGAAAATGTCGTTTGGGGCAAGAAAAATGAAAAATTTATATGCAAATTATACAAAAAGAGAGAAAAGAGGTAGTAACATGAAGCTTTATGATCTGTTAGGAGATTTACCACCAATAGATTTACCCTTGTCATCAAAACTGTTATCAACAGAAGATAAAGGAGTATATCTATTAGAAAAACTGATTCTTGATTTGAATGGCTCAGAGGAAGTTCCGGCTTATTTTGTTAAACCCAAAAATATAGAAAAGCCGCCTGTAGTACTGTTTTGCCATTCCCATGGCGGCAAGTATCATCTGGGGAAAGATGAGTTATTGATAGGAAATAGCTATATGTTTGCCCCTCCATACGCCGAAGCTTTAACAAAGGCCGGTTACGCTGCCCTGTGTATAGACAGCCCAATTTTTGGAGAACGTTCTGGCAGAGACGAACTTACCTATTATAAAGAGACAATTTGGCAGGGCAAGGTGCTTTGGGGATTGATGGTTTATGATCATCTAAGAGCTATCGACTACTTATACACCCGAGATGACATTGATGTGTCGCGTCTTGCAAGCCTGGGAATGTCTATGGGCAGCACAATGTCTTGGTGGCTTGCTGCTTTAGATGAACGCATAAAAGTATGTGTGGACATCTGCTGTATGACAGATTTCCACACTTTAATAGAAAAAGATGGCCTTCCCGGCCACGGGATTTTTTACTATGTCCCAAACTTGCTTAAATATTTTGACACAACTTCGATAAACGCCATGATAGCACCGCGCCCGCATCTTTCTGTAAACGGAACTAAAGACCCCTTAACTCCTGAAGAAGGGCTTATCAAAGTAGATGAGGCTCTTAAAAAAATCTACAAAAGTGATGCATGGCTAATGAAGAATTACCCCGTAGCCCATGATGAAACTGCCGAAATGCGTCGGGATGTGTTGGCGTTTTTAGGGGAGTGGTTATAATAAGGATTTTTGCATGTATAATCCTCTCTACTTATAATTCAATCAATTTCTTGAATCATCTTCTCAATTCAATGCAACTTTATTTGACAACATCATAAATCTAAATGTTCTTTATTTGATAATAAGGCACATCAATTCCTATTTAATTTATTCAACATCACATACCCTCGATAAGGTTTTGCATGTTTTGTCAGTGTGATAGGAAGCTTATTTAGAAGTATGTCATTAATTGCATACAAATGCGCATCATAATCAATTCGAACATCTTGTGAGTTTGGTGTTGACCAATCCTCTACCTCTATCATATCTTCACAAATCCACGGAGATTCAGGGCTTTCAAAATAATTAACTTTGTCATATGTAATCAAAAAACGATCACCATATTTTTCGATTATGGCGGTATCCCTCATCATCTTTGCATATAAGATGGGGTACAACTGCATATTTAAACCTAAAGCATTAATGAAACATTCTATAGTTTCATATTTTCCAGAACTTACCTCAATTTTTGAAACATATGGTTTTTTCGGATCACTAACATTCTTCTTGTACATAAAGCCAAAATATTGAGTATCCATTTGTTTGCTTCCCCTTATGACATCTCCGCTGTTAAGAAGAGTTAGTGCAGAATCATCATAATATATCTCATGTTTCTCCTTTGTAATAGTTTCTAACAAAGTATAATCATGACAGTTCAATGTGTTGAGTACAGAATTCAAAGTCAATTTGCCATTTTCAGTCAATAGATATTTAAGCTCTCTTTCATAATTTTGATATTCCACATGAGCCTCCAATCCTCACCAATTACCCGTATGTGTCAGCAAGAAACGTTATTTTTGAACTTTCTTGTAATGTTATAGCGTTTTGCATTTTTTATATACTAGGAAATTGCTTGCAATTTCTCTAGCAACCACCAGAGGCGGCGAAGCCGCTTTTTTATAGATGATTGTAACGAACAAACCCAAATTCAATTTCCTGTACTTGTATATCTTCTAATCCCAATACTCCAAACACATACTGCTATACTTAATGCTATCAGAGTGATTACTGGGGAAAAATAATGCCACCGTACAACACTATCCCCAGCGATACCTAGCAGTATCATACTTGGATAAAAATTTAAAAATGCCACTGGTAATATGGCTGTTACGAATATTTGGAAATAACGCCCAAATATAGTGATAGGATACTGCTGCATAAGTACAGAAAACCTGTCCACTATACGATAAGCATCTCTGGAACGGGTAGTCCAAAATGATAAGCTGCTACATATCCATATGATAGCTAATTGCAATAATCCTGCAGATATTGCGCAAATCACAAAAAAGACCCAATACGCTAACCCCCACTGTAAACCTAATTGGTTTTTTGCTAAGGCAACAGCTACTATGCCTACTAGCAAATCCCCTGCTCCAGGATACCCTATATCCCTGCCAAGTAATTGTAAAAAAGGGCTAATAGGTCGTATCAAAAATGCGTCAAAAGTGCCGTCTACTACCATAGTTTCAAAATTGTACAAATGCCAAAATAGCAAACTAAAAATAGCTCTACCTATAGTCCATAAGCCGTAAAGAAACATCAAATCCCATATTCCCCAACCAGCCAAAGTTTCGAAATTGTAAACCATGATTGCTAAGAAGGAAATGTTTACGATATTTAATACTACGACGCTGATAAGCCCTACAAGAAAATCAGCTTTATATTGCATTTTACCTAAAACAGCCACTCTTATCATCAAAATATATAACCTAATATTACGAATCATTCTCAGCCTCCTTGAATCAGCAATCTTTTAAATACATACTTCATGAACAAGCGAGAAACCAACCATAAAGCACCTACCCAAAATAGTTGTGCGCTCAGAGCAAGCCCTATATCGACACCATTATAACGGCCAATATATAAGGATATGGGTATGGCATATATAGCACGGAATGGAAGATATGTACTTATAAGTCCTAATACACCAGGGAACAGCCACAATGGAACAATTTGACCTGAAAAAAATCTTAGAGTTGCGTTATAGCCGAACATGATATTTTGTATATTCATTGTAACCATGCTAATTAATCCCAAAAGGAACTTTAAAAAGAAAGTAATGAGACACGCAAAAAATAAACTAAGCAAAAAAGCCATACCGTTTATAAATGATGGCATGTTAAAACCAAAAAAGAAGTATGCGACAACTAAAGAAGGCAAAACTATCATAAAAAACTGCATAAGCACAAAACCTATGTGTTTAGCCAACATGTAAAACTGAAAGTCTATAGGTTTTAAAATATCCATCTCTATAGTACCTCTGCGCACTTGATCCATAATATAATATTGCGGGCCGCCAAAATGAAGCACAGCCTCTAAAGCTACGCCCATCACAGCATATGTAACTATTTCTGAAAGGCTGACTCCCATTCGTTCTGGGTTAGCGTAGTATAAAATCCTCCACACATGCCCCATGCTATACATCATTATGAATATAAAGATAAAGCGCATCCAAAAAGAGCCTCTGTATATGCTAATATTATGAAACTCTAGCCTAGAAAATGCCCGCCCCTGCCTTAGGCGAATAACACCGTTTTTGGTCATGATAGCAAGGCCTCCGAATACATATTTCTTAAAACTTCTTCAACTTCCGGCTCTATGACCTGTAAATCTATAATTGAATGTTGTTTGCTTATATAATCTATAAGGGATGAAGGTGTTGTATCTAAACGATTGAACACATAGGTTTTTCTGTTACCTTCGCTAGAAGTAAGCTTTGCTTTTGGGATATTAAAATCTTTAACTGTACTTTCAAACTCTACCGAAAGCATGCGGGTAGTTCCGTATTTTTGTATCATGTCCTGTAAACTTCCATCGTACATTAATTTGCCCTCATCAATTATCATAATGCGGGAGCATAGTTTTTCCATATCTTTTAAATCATGAGTAGTTAGCAAAATAGTAACTTCCCGCTCTTTATTAATTCGCAAAATAAAGTCGTATAAGGCTTTTTTAGATAATGCATCTACACCGATTGTAGGCTCGTCTAAAAATAATATTGATGGATTATGAAGCAATGCCGCAGCAATATCTGATTTAACGCGTTGCCCCAAACTCATTTGTCTTACAGGTTTATTTAGTAACTCTTCAAGCCCTAACATAGCTGTAAATTGCTCTATGTTTTTTTCGTACACTTTGCTTTCAATTTGATATATCTCCTTCAACAGCTTAAAGCTTTCGATCAATGGTACATCCCACCATAACTGTGTTTTTTGTCCAAAAACAACACCCATTTGTTTGGCGTTCTGCATACGTTGCTTTGCGGGGTTAAGTCCGTTTACCATAACTGTTCCAGATGTTGGCTGTAAAATGCCGGAAAGCATTTTTATAGTGGTTGACTTTCCTGCACCGTTTCTACCTATGTAGCCTACAATTTCGCCTTTTTGTAGGGTAAAGTTAATGTTGTCTACGGCTTTTTTGTATATAAACTCTCTTGATATAAGTTCTTTGAGTGTAGCAAAATACCCCTCTTTGCGGAGGGGGGTTTTGAATGTTTTGTTTAGATTGGTTACGGTTATCATAAAACGACTCCTCGTTTAATTAGCTGAATCTATCTTCACTGTTGATGTCTACTATTCTGAAATAACTACCTGTGAACAGAATATTGTTGATATAGTCGTTGTAAAAGGAACTTAGTGCTTCGTTTTTTCTGCTATCGTCAAATATTCTGTCTAAAAAGTTTGTTTTCCATTTTCCTACAGGGGTAACTGTATCACGTGTAAACCACCTGTCAAATATGGTATTGCTAATTTCTTTCATATATTCTTCGTCCCACGAATTATAAATATCTTCTGGGATTAAATTTCCATATATCAACTGGCAATGATAAAGAACATAGTAAAATGCATTATTTAAACCGTATTTTTCTGCACGTTCTATTAAAGCACTCCAGTTAACAGGATGTTTTTTCAAAAACAAATAAATATCATAGTAGTTTAACAATCTAATATCACGACCTTTAATAATTTCTCTGATAGAAAGCGTATGCCAATATAAGTGAGATATGAGATGCATCAAAAAATCTTCATTTGACAAGCGCAAAAAAGGCACTCCGGATATGTCGTCTTCAACTGCTCTTTCAAATAGATCATTAATATCATAACCGAAACTATCAAAAACTGTATTTAAACGATGGTGTACGTCAATCTTAAAGCAATCTAAAAGTTTTGATTCATTTGGCTTTACAAACTCACCATAATGTTGTAACTCAACCTCATAACCTGTAAGTCTATTTTGGTCAATTATATCCACTTTTTGAGTTTTTCTATTATATGAACCTTGTATATAACCTAATTCCTTCAACACTTTAAAAATGCGCGAAGCATCTTCTTTTTGAATAAGAATATCCATATCTACAAATGGTCTTTCAGCTAAACTTTGATAGCATTTTTCGCTTAAATAAACTCCTTTAAGCAATATACTATTTATTCCATTATTTTTTAACTCTTTTAATACATTAAGAAACTCTTTTTGTTGATTAAACGAACGATAATTTGCCAAATCATAATCGTTTTGCAACAAATGCAAGTAGTGTTTTGGCAATTCTAAACTATATTTAGTATGATTGAATAAACGACATAATAATCTATGAATATAGCATTTTTGAATTATGTAACTCCAATCAAGATGACTATGTTCTATTAATGCATTTGCTTCAATTAAACCAAAAATAATGCTATTTTCTCTGTCCTTCATTATTACACTCTCCATTATATTTAGAATAAATAAATTCAAATCAATAAAATTTAAATCTATTGGCTAATATTAAAAACATGATGAATTCTGCAAAACAATCCTTAAACAAGACGTTTTTTATGCTCACGAAAACCCACTACTTCTTGTTGCTTCTGTAGGTTCTCTCTGTTGAAATATTTGTCTAGCTCATAAACTTCACATTCTGCACGAAGAATATCTAAATATGAAATATATGCACTTTCCATAGAAAATTCTATATTTTCGCCAGGTAAAGGGAATGATCGAGCATCGTAATAACTCCAATCTTTATGATAAATCTTGTAGTTATATTTATCGGGGTCATCATAAATTTTGCTACCAGGGTAAGGTATAAAAATGTGTTCGCAACAGATGTCGAATTCATCATTTTTTAACATTTCAATAATCGTATTACGATTCTGCCTTGCGCTCTCTTCTGTTTCCCCAGGGAGACCAATAATCCAGTATGTCTTGATTAATAACTCACTATGTTCTCGAATTGTTTTGCAAGCCTGCTTAAAGATATTAAGAGTAACTGGCTTCTTATTAGTTCGTAATACACTCTCTGAACTGTTTTCTATTCCTATACACGTCATTACGAATCCGGCTTTAACTAGATGCTCAATTAGCTCAATATCCATATCAATTGCACAAATATCACACGAAAATTTTAGTGTTAAAGGTTTCTCCTCAAGAAGTCTACACAATTCATAGTCACAGTCCACAGAACCAAACGCGGGATCAATAATATGCACTAGCGTATTTTTTTGTAATACTTCGGAAAGGCCCTTTAATAAATTATATGTTCGCTCTGGGGTATATTTTCGTACTTTCCGTTGCCATAACATAGGATTTGCACAAAAAGAGCAATCATGAGTACATCCTCTACCAGTTTCGATATATATGTGGTAATCATTTATATCTCCTTCCAACAGGGCAAAGTTGGGAATCGGGAAATCATCAAGTTTTTCAGCAAGCATACGCTTTTCTGTTATAATTACTTTGCCAAATTCGTTTTTGTAGGCAATACCTTTGATACTGCTATAATTCCCATTATTTTCTATTGCACAAATAAGCTCAATAATGCTTTCTTCTCCTTCACCAATGCATACAAAATCAATAGAGTTTTCAGCAATAACTTCCTTTGGAAGCGAAGTACTATGAGGACCCCCAAAAATCACTTTAAGATTAGGATTTCGTCTTTTACATTCTTCTGCGATGACCAAAGACATGTTATATGTATTTGATTTTGCTGAAAAAAGCATAACATTGTAATTAACTGATTCAGAAACAATTTTTTCTATCGTAGTAGAATCGTCAGCCAACCTATATTTGACTTCTTTCCATCGTGTTTGAATGATAGATAATATACAAATTAGCCCAAGTGTATACGTTTTGTTGCCTGGAAGCTTGACTTTGTGTCTATTAACTAATCGATCAAGAAGAATATCGTCACTTCTTTTTGATAATGCATCATTCAAGTATGTGGCAAATTCGTTGGTAACCAAAACTCCAACAGGCACATCGACAGCCATGATTTTCACAAAAACAACCCCTTTACGCATAAAAAATTTTAACTTTCGGATAATTTAAAATCATATTATCGCCATAATATGCCAAACACTAAAGCTATATTGATTGTGGTGTATGCTGATAGTCTAAAACCTTTCCTTGAACATCAATTTTCCCATATATTTTTCTTCTATCAAATTCCGAAGGGATATAAAAGCCCTTTTCTTGAATTGATTCCAAAGCACACTCTTTACATAATTCCCACAATAAATCTATCAGTGATCGTAAAAAATATCTACTTGCTACACAGTATGCTTCATCTTTCGGACTTTTGTGACCCTTCAAATGAGATGAGGCTGGACACCCTCCCCCACACGTAGATTTTGCATAACATAAGGCACAATCACTTCTCTCGAAAGGACTTCCATTCAACAAAAAATCTGGATATATTTCATCAAGTTGTGGCTCATCTCGCAAATTGAATGAAAATTCGTGTGTCAACGCCATGCACGGGACAATATCTCCACTTGGTAATACACCAATTCTTGCCCCCATACCTGTACAACCCCAATATCTCGGGCGTTTTTCGACAAAAGGTCTTACACGATTATCCATCACGCTTTTCACCAAGTAAAGTCCTTTATCTCTACACACTTCAAAAGCTTTCCACAAAACTTCACTTTGATCTTTGGCGTTTGGAATCCATTGATTTTTAATATCTGTCTCAAAATCGACAAGAGTGTTTATAGCTAGTGTATTAGGTGAAAAGGTGTCGTATATTTCTGTAACAAGTTCAGGCAATTTTGCAGATAAATGTGTTCCTAGTGTCATTGTAATTCCAGCTTTTAAACCAGATTTCTGCAAAAGTTCATAACCCTTACGAGATTGATCGTAGCTTCCTTCGCCTTCTTTGTTACGCCGAAACTCATCATGAATGTTTTTCGTACCATCTATAGAAACGCAAGTATAAATATCTGATTTTTGGATAAAGGCAAGCAAATCGTTATCCAAAAGAATGCCATTAGTACAAAGGATAAATCTGCACGGCACTAACTCGCTAAACATGTCTTTCTTTTCATATTCTCTTACTGTTTCGTAGATGTATCTTAGTAAAGCGGGATACATGGTAGGTTCGCCGCCATACAAAACCACTTCACGCTCGGTCTTAGGCGTAGAATTACGAAAAAAATAATCTATAGCTGAATGTGCGACCTCAAAACTCATTTTTGTAGAAGGCCTATTTACAGAAATCGACTTATCCGTAATACAATAGGAACAGGCTAAGTTACATTCGTACGATGTGCAAAAATATAAGGTTCGCAGGGGTCTTTTTTTTATGAATTTGTATTTTGATTCCAACAGTTCACGCCTTATTTCTGATTCGGCAGAATTATCATCACTACATAGTGAGTCATTACTAATAGCTACATCAATTTTTTCAGCAAAATCATTATGAAAAAAAACAGTGCCTATTGCATCCGATGAGTACATTGCTTTTATTTGCTCGTCAATATTAAACTTTGTAATTTTAACCATGACTGGCATCGCTCCTTTCTTTACTTGAATTAATTTCAGTCAGTCTTTTATCAGAAAAAATCACGTTTGTGGTTCAAAAAACATTGTCGGCAAATATCCATGATGTACTGAAGAAAAAGGGATTTTAGAAAGCTTAATTGAAAATTTTGGAATTTCTCTTCTCGCATCTATAAATGGGCAATACGAATCTCGAGAATTAAATGTCCCATTCCATAAATATCTTCTATCATATACGCCTCCTTTGCATTTTTGCTCGTAAATGCAACCTGCACATTCTGCAGGAACAACTTCTGGAATAAGTAAATCGGAAGATTCAATCTTCGAAAGAACAGAAGATTCCAAGATACTAAGCTTACGAAATTCTTTTGACACTAAATAAGTAGATGGAGTTATGCTTCCGTCATGCAATATTCGAAGGCTATTATTAAATTTAACTGATCCAAAGTTAGCACTATCATCAATTAATAACGCAGAAAAAAGTGAATCGTCAATTGATAAAACTTTATGGTTATCGTTAATCCATTCTAACGCATGCATTATGACATGAAAATCTGCTACATACTTTTGAGAGTGACTATTAATGCCATTAATTGGCCTAAAAATATTCAGTCTTATCTTTGCATTGTACATAGCCGCAATCCTAAAGAGCCCTTCCAGATTCTCAATTTCAAGTGTTTCGTTAGTACCAACAAAAACCAACGTTGCAACAATATTATGATTCTTACATAGTTCGAGAGTGTTTATTGCCCATTCAAAAGCATTTCTTTGACCTCTAAAAGCATTGTGTTTGTCCCTTTGATAAAAATCAAGGGATACATCGACTTCATGAATAGAAGAGAAAAATTTATGTTTACTGTTAGGATTTTCCTTAATATAACTTGATATATATCCATTTGTAGTTAACGCTTGTGTTATTTGTGGAAATGATGTTGATATAAAGTATACCAAGTCATACCAGTCATTACACATGGTACTTTCACCTGTGCCGTAATTGATACTTTCAATATGGTCACAGTTTGACGAAACAAAGTTTTGCCATTGCTGCAAATTAAGCATGTCGCCTTCTTCTCTCACATACTTGCTATAACAGAATTCACAACTCATATTGCAGTAAGGTACTGCACCCCACCCAACTATCCATTTCATTTGTAATCGCTCCCCAAAACTATGTTAATTGGCAATTCCTTGTATGCTTCTCTAAAATCACTTCCCCATTCAAGTTCGTATGATGAAACCGAGGCACACAAATTAGTCAGCATCTCTTGCACGTACTTATCATTATAGATTTTAGGTAACTTAAAAAACGGATGCCAATGAGGGTACTTGTCAGTATTTATATAGCTTTCACATTGATCAGCTAATCTTTTAATAGCTTCATCAGGCGATATTTTTTTACAATGTGTTAAATTAGGTAAGTTGCATTTCGGAAAGATGATGCAATCAATGGCACCTTTCTGAATATTATTAACCACAATATCCTTATGAGGTAAAAGGATTTTATGTCTCGATCGAGCCGCTTCATCTACATGCTCTATCTTTGTTTTAAACTCAGGAAATGAGTTTATTGACTCGTACCTTATATTGACAGTACTTGGTATGCCATGTGCATAAAACTTTTTGCCATCAAACGAAAGAAAGCATCTATCATTGGAAATACATTCAGCTGTTTTGTCGATGAGCATAGCTGTTAACAGTGTTGTTGTCTTCCCTGAACCACCCTCACCAACAATCAGAGCGGAAAACCCCTTTGTTTTAATTGATGCTGCATGTAGTAATAAATTTCCATTAGCTTCTGAAAATTTTATAACAAATCCTATTATTATATGTATAAATAACTCCTCTAACACAGACACCCCCAAATAAAGAGAGTCACTATTAACATATAAAGTCACACTTAAATTATCTGGAGAAATACCTACGACAGCCTCTCTTTCATTGATAAAAAAAATTGTTTCATCATCAATGTTCTTCTTTTTAGCGGAAATTCTCCAATCAGGATCATTAGTTTTCTTTAACCAAACAAAACAATCCGACCCTACATCTTCATCCACGATACTACATTCGTGTAAAGGCTTGATATTCAGAGCTATACATGAATCTTCACGAACAGATTTATCCACCTGTAACCAAGGCTCAAAATATCTAAACGCAAAATCATATAGATCATAATGCAAATTGCTGTTTACAGATATTACGAGTTTGCCATACTTGACAAAAAAATTTTGTGCACCACAAGAGTTTATCAATGTATCCCTCATAATTTTCATCCACATCCTTCTCAAAAATCTGATAACTACTATCATTTCTACCTAAGCACTATTTAGAAACACTAAAACTTGAAATCACACCTTCTTCCTTCTTTAAATAAGCAATAACAAAACCCCCTTAAAGTATCTTATAAAATTTTGTAAAAATTCGTATAATTTCCACATTTCTTGTAAAGAGTTTACCCCCTTAAACAAAATGTCAACTTAACAACAACCAAATATGCGTTGAAATTTTCGATAAAATTCTCCATTTACAACACATTTTTTAGTATTTTGTATTTTATGTAAGTAAAGTTAGTGATAAGAAATACAAGCGAACCAATATCGTAGCCGCAAAGTGTTGCTTACCTAACTCCGCATAAGTTAGCGTTACATCTCGGTTTTGGTCTGCTAACGTAACATTTGTTGAAAATTTATTTATAGACTTCTCTACTCGATTTGATATATTATTCAAGGCCATCACCTCTATAATCCATATGACACATATTTCGCTATACACAATTATAAACAAAAAAAAAAATAAATGCAAGCTTTATTTATGCATATAAAAAAATATATCTATAGTCTGTTTGTGCAATATCACTAATTTTCATTAAATAACAGCATTGTTTTTGACACATATATATTGTATTTTTCTGTAAACTCTTGCCATCTTTTGCATTTTTGTGAAATTTCCCAAAAAAACATATAGAATCTTTGGGAAATTTTAGCAACTATTTTATCACACTATTAAACATACGTAAAGTTTCAGTTGAATGATATTAACTTCTCAAACAATTTCATCTGCCTCTCCAAACGCCCCCAAAACCAAACATCAACCCCACTAAACTCAACCGCATCCCCCACACAACAATAAACCCCGCAAATTTTCCCAATCCTCTCAACAACCCCCAAATATCCCTTGCTCCTAACTTCAATCCTCCTAACAACCTTACTTTCCGTCTTCAACTTCCCATAAGCAGTACCAATCTTAATCTCCCCGCACCTAAGCTACTCAAGCGTACCCTCATCTGCACTTCCAACAATTTTCATATATCTATGCACCGTCTGCTCACTAACCCCGGCCGCTTCGGCTATAGTTTTTCTAACTTTAATCGGCTTTTTTGCCTTCAACAATTCTGCCAAACGGCTAGCCAACTCTATACGTACAGCATCGCTCAAATTACGTCTACCTAACTGATTTTCTGCTATCCAAATAGGATAATCTGATTCAGCAGTTTGCCTTTATCAAGTATGTTTTGTTCTAACTGCTTGTATTCTTGCTCCAAAAGCGGTGGAATTAATCGCATAAACTCCTTATCTACTTCTAACTTGTGCGTCATTGTGTTGCCTCCTTTTTTAAATTTTAGATTGACTCAATTATAGTTTGAGGCCTTGGAAGCTGCCAGATGAACGTTTCCATGGAAAAATTCATGTAAAATTTTCCATGGAATTTTTCTATAAATACCCTCCTTTTTCTAAAAAGTTTAAAATTTTTGAGAAAAAGGCTATAATAATCGACAGATGCCAAATTTTGTTGTAAAATTACTAGGAAATTTTCATAAGGAAGGCGTGTGAGGAAATTGACTCTTTATGAGCAGTGGAAAAGAATAAGTATAGACCAACAAGGCCAAATGGTGAAACACGTTTGGGACGAGTATCTACTAGAAGAAAAAGGCGTATATAAAGGAATTTTAAGCAGAAAGCAGCAGCTAGCAGAAGGCACCGTTGATACTATTGCCAAAAGCTTCGGCTTAAGTAATGTTTATATGGTGGCCTTTTTAGACGGCATACACGAAGCCGTAGATGGCCTGCCGCCGATAGAAGAAGTGGTAGCTGAAACTGAAATTAAGCTAGAGATAGATTTCAAACGCCTGTACAAACAAATGGTAGAGTACAAAGCTGAGGACCTCTACAACTTAAAGGAATGGGACGATATTTTTACCCAGGAAGAACAAAAAGAATTTTACCTAGAGCAAAAAAGAGCACACACAATTAGAAAAGGCGAAAAAATTGGACGAAACGAGCCATGTACATGCGGCAGTGGCAAAAAGTACAAAAGGTGTTGCGGCGCTGCATGAAAACCATCCATGCAAGGGTAGATGCCAAAAATCCTGATGTTGCAATTATGAGGCAAGCAGCCAAAATCATAAAAAACGGCGGCTTGGTAGCTTTTCCAACAGAAACTGTCTACGGCCTTGGTGCGGATGCTCAAAATGCTGAGGCAGTGGCTAAAGTATATAAAGCAAAAGGACGTCCTTCCGATAATCCCCTAATTTGGCATTCAAATAGCGTGCAGGACCTTAGAGATGTAGCCGAATTTTCTAAAACCGCTTGCAAATTGGCCGATGCTTTTTGGCCGGGCGCACTTACATTGGTTTTGCCAAGCAAAACTCCTGTGTATCCTAAAACTATAGCTGTTAGGGTGTCTTCTCACCCTGTTTTGCAAGCTTTAATCGCAGAATCTAAGTGCATCATTGCCGCACCTAGTGCTAACACATCCGGCAGGCCAAGCCCAACGAAAGCTAGCCATGTTTCGGAAGATCTCAACGGCATAATTGAGATGATAATAGATGGTGGATTTAGTCACAAGGGATTAGAGTCCACTGTAGTGGATTTAAGCATAGGCACAATAAGACTTTTACGCCCAGGAGCAGTTACCTTAGAAATGCTGAGGGATATAGTAGGAGAAGTCGATCTTCCAAATCTCAAAGAATTAGAAAATGACACGCCGCTTTCCCCTGGAATGAAATATCGTCACTATGCACCACATGCTCCCATAATTTTAGTAGAAGAAGGACAAGCACAAACAACAGCCAAAATTTACAAAGAAAAAGGCGAAACTGTAGGGATTTTAGAAACTTCAAAATACAAAAATTTAGACTTAGCCGCAAAAGATCTATTTGACCGTTTGCGGCAATTTGATGAGCAAGATGTTTCGATTATTGTTGCAGAAAAGGTATCTGAAGAAGGGATTGGGCTCGCTATTATGAATCGATTAAATAAAGCAGCAGCCCGGGTTTAGAGTATGAAAATTCTATTCGTTTGCACTGGTAACACTTGCAGAAGCCCAATGGCACAAGTTATGGCGGCTCAACTTTTTGGAGAATCTTACAAGGTAGCCTCTGCAGGAATTATGGCCATGCCAAAACAAGCTGCAAGCCCACACGCAGTTGAAGCAATGAAGCAACGTAAAATTGATCTAACAAGACACAAATCCCAAATACTGTCAGAAGATTTGCTAAACTGGGCAGATTTAGTTTTAACTATGACAGAAAGCCACAAATCTGCTATCACAAACAGCAAAAATAAAATCCATACTTTAGGCGAGTACGCTTCCATCAAAAAATCAATAAGCGATCCATTTGGAGGCGATTTAGATACTTATCTATCCTGCGCAAAAGAAATTTATGAACTGTTGGAAAAAATAAAAAACAAGTTTTGAAAGGTGAGACAGATGAAAAATTTGCACGTTACAAATCATCCCTTAGTAGAGAGCAAGCTTACAATGCTAAGAGATATGCACACAGGCAACAAAGAGTTTAAGGAACTGACACAGGAAATAGCCATGTTTATCTGCTACGAGGCCACTAGAGATGCACATTTGGTAGAAAAAAACATAGAAACCCCTGTTTGCAAAACCGTAGCCAAGGTTACAGACAGTAAATACGCCATAGTTCCGATACTAAGAGCGGGCCTTGGGATGGTTGACGGCGTTTCTGGTCTTCTGCCTACCGCAAAAATTGGACATATAGGTATGTTCCGCGATCCCACTACTTTAGAGCCGGTTGCATACTACGGAAAACTACCGCCAGATGCTGGCGAACGTGAAATTTTGTTGCTAGACCCTGTTCTTGCCACGGGCGGTACTGCAGTTGCATCTATAGATTACTTAAAAAAGGAAGGGGTTAAGTGCATCAAACTTCTTACCCTAATAGTAGCACCGGATGCATATCAACGTTTGCAAGAGACTCATCCAGATGTAATGATTTATACAGCCTCATACGATGCAAAGGGATTAAATGAACATGGCTATATTGTTCCTGGCCTTGGTGATGCGGGGGATAGGCTGTTTGGTACAAAATAATGGAATTTATATATACAGAGCACGATTGGATTTTATACTTAGCCGCTTTTGCTTGTGCATTTGGTATAGCACTTGTAGCAACGCCTTACGCAAAAAAATGGGCATTTAAGTTAAATGCCGTTCAACATCCCAGGGCCAGAGATATGCATAGTAAGCCAATGCCTTTAATGGGAGGTATTGCCATTGTTTTGGGATTTATGATCACTGTCAGTTTAATGGTAATACTTGTCCCTTATTTCAGAGGGATAGAGTTTTTGGGCTTTGCTGTTGGCGGTATAATCATTGCAACTATGGGTATCTTTGATGATATAAAAGAAATAAGATCCAGTTATAAGCTAATTGTACAGATTATTGTGGCAGCTATTGTAGTAGCCTCTGGCATACGTATTGAGATTTTAGTATGGCCTATCACTACATATTTGCAGCCTTTTAGCATCCCTATTACCATGTTTTGGATTGTTGGTATGACTAACGCCGTAAACTTTATTGATGGATTAGATGGCTTGGCAGCAGGGGTATCTGCTATTGGGGCATTATGTTTGATGGTGCTTTGCATACTTACGGGGAGTCCTCTAGCTGTAGTGCTATCCGCTACACTTGCAGGCAGCATCTTAGGGTTTTTACCTCGAAATTTTAAACCTGCCGAAATTTTTATGGGAGACACCGGCGCACTGTTTATAGGTTACGTACTTGCGGTTTCTTCTATCATGGGTGTATTTAAGGGCTATACTTTGCTAGCTATTGTCGTTGTATTTTTCGCTTTTAGTTTGCCAATTTTTGATATCTTTTTTGCTTTTTTCCGCAGATTGTACAAAAACCGTAAGCTGTCTTCTGTAATGAATGCAGACCGGGGTCATATGCATCATCGTTTGATAGATTCTGGCTTTGGAACGAAGCAGTCTGTTGTTATAATGTATGCAGTTAGCGGGATAACAGCGATAATCGCCATAGTTATTGCTATGCAGGATGTAACTGTTATGATAATTACTGCAATATTTGTAGCAGCACTAGTTGTTGTGCTGCAGGTTTATAGAAAAAGGACTGCGAAAAAAGAAGAGGACTCGGAAAGTTAAGTTAAACTTTCCGGCCCAAATCCATGCGGCAGCAGTTCTTCTAAAGTATGCTCTGTATATCCACCATTTTTATCATTCACCACTAAAATTTTAAATGTATCTGCGCAAAACTCGCGCATTACTTGTCTGCATACTCCGCAGGGGAAGGCTTGCGAGACTTCGGAATGTCCTTTAGGCCATCCTGCTACAGCTATAGCGGTGAATTCTCTTTCGCCTTCAGATATTGCTTTTGAAAATACCGTCCGCTCTGCACATATTGTTGGAGAGTAAGCGGCGTTTTCTATGTTGCAGCCATGATATACTTTGTCGGATTTAGTGAGAAGGGCTGCTCCTACCATAAAATTAGAGTATGGCGCGTAAGACAGCTCGCGAGCGGCGATTGCTTCTTTGCATAAATCTATCATTGGCTTTTTGCTCCTTTTTCAAAAAAGTCTATTATATGTCTTTGCCAAAATTTCTTGTTACTGTGCATGTAAAGATGCCCCACAAATCTTTTGGCTTCTCTATTTTCTGCTCCTTTAAAACTACGGATGCCTACATCTCTAATTTTAGTTCCTGTTCCTATTTGGCCAAAAATTTGCATGAAATCTAGCCGATTATACGCGTTTACGTGTAATTTGATGGATGTTTTAAGTTGATAGATAGGTCTAATTGGTGTAGCAATGGTAATAAGCGTGATGCTTTCCACCGGATAATCTGTATTTGCTGCTAGTCTATTTATAGCTTCTATAGCAATATTACCGCCATGGCTGTAGCCTATTAGAATAAGCTCTGTATCAGGATTTAAGCGACGCAAAGCACAAGCAAAGTTAAATACATCCTGGGCTGCTTTCGCTCTGTCTTTTATATAAACATTGCCAGACCATTCCAGTATTTTAGGTGTGCTTCCAAATACGCTTTCCAGATAACTGATAAATTTGCTTGGCCAATGCCTTTTAGCAGGTTTAGGAAGCCCTTTGGTACCGTGTATAAGCAATACTTCTCGTGACATAGTACTTCCTCCTGAGTTTATTATGGCAAATATATCAGAAATATTTCATGTAAGCAAGTGAGTTTGCTGATTTTAAAACCATACCTTCAATAACCTCGTTTGTGTGACGAATCCGGCGCTCTCTAGCGTTGCCTTTGAATTATGATTATAATACCAACAACCACAATAAGGCATAAGTTCATTCTCATGGCAAATATCAGCAAGATGCATAATAATACTACGTCCAACGCCTTTTCGGCGAAAATCAGGATGAACAGCCATACCAATGGAAACGGCATTGGCAATAATTGTATGTTTATGGAAATTCCCCTGCCCAAGATAAACGCCATTTTCTCGCATGACATAATATTTCCCCTGGGCTATTCTTTCAGCTACTTCCGCCTTGTCCTCTTCATCCTCCATTGCCATAATGTCCGCCTCATCACTGGGAACCGCAAGGGTCAGCAATTCCCGCGAGTATTCTGCTGGGCGAACGATACTGCCACCATGTTTCCAAAAGTATGCTTGCATTTCGATTTTCACTTGTTTATCCATACACAACGAAATTAATAGCTCATCATTAGTTGGTGCGAAAGAATATTGCGGCTTCAATACATCTAACATGGCGTTAAACGCTGGCTGTGCATGTCTCAAAAACCCAGGCTGGATATAGAAAAGCGTAAGATTCTCTTGATTGTAGAGGCCGCACAATCCAATCATCTGTCCGGACAACTCAACACGATATATCTGGCTGTCTAATACATGTCCCTCCCAGAAGTCATCGTTTATGCCGGTAATAGAGTGAACATACGCGTCGAACAGCGTGTTTTCTGTAATATCAGATATTGTAAATGTGTACATTTTTCACATTCCTTTCATTTCATAAATTTTTTGCAAGGTGTCAAGCTGTAAGTTTTTTTCTATTGTCCCACCTTCCAGGTTCTTGGCTTGGTAATCAACACTGGTAATTTCTACATCTAACATTTTGCTTACAACATTTATCAATGTTTCTGTCTTTATATTGCTATTGCTCATTTTTTGAACCCTCCGCTTTTCTTTTTTTGGTTCTTCGACTCTACAAATTTGTTTTCTCTCATTTGTTTGAGGTATTCATTCCATTGTTCCTGCTTTAGCGAAACCCTGTATGGCTAGAAATAGCATGAACAGGCACATTCGGCGCGGCTACTTCAACCTTGTTTACTTGTTGTGAAAAATCCTCATTAAAAATCAATTTCGATTACTGCTACAAATGTCGAATATGGCTTACGAAAATATTTCGACTTCAATCCTTCAATTTACACATGAAAAAGGACTGCTGGCACATCCTTTTTTTAACACTTGACGAGAAAAAATATATATGAGATACTTGGTGAGTTTTGTTGCGTTTTACTAATATAAGACTAAGAAGTTGGAAGCATATTAAGCAAGTTGCAACTTATCTTTTCAAATTTTTACAAAAATAAAAAATGAATGGAGTCGAAAAAATGAAGAAATATTTGCTAATAATGGTGATAGTAATAGTAGGCTTGCTTGCATTAAGCGCATGTGAAAGTGAGCAAGAGTCTGTAGTTATTGAAGAGCCGATAGCAGTAGTTGAAAATGATGTTGAAGAGACAGATATTGATGATACTGATGAGATAGTAACAACTGTTGAGGAAGATATCGAAGATACACCTGAACCTGAAGAAGAGGAAAATTATACTGAGGACATAAATACAAGAGATGCGTTACAAGATTATGTTGATGAAAGAGGAGAAGGCATCGCAGGTGGCTTTGAAGCAAGAGACATGACTAATTCTGCTACAGTTGAAGTGGCAGGAGATAATGCTGTTTTAATTTCTATTACTTTGGAAGATGAATTTGTCCAAACCCTTGCAGTTACTCTTAATTTTTTGCTTGCAACGCTTGAAGAGGAAATAGATGCTGTTATGCCAATTTTCTCACAAGAAGCCGAAAATGTTGGGGATAATTTAGGTATTGAAGATTTTCATTTCGTTATTAAATTTTTGCTTAGCACAGGAGATGCACTTGTATGGCGTAGCATTTACGCAGGCGAAGTGATGGGAGAACTAATGATTGATTTGAGTTTTTTAGAAGTGGAAATACCTGAGGCAACGCAAATAACAGTTGGTGATGTAACGACTATTGAATTTGATGGTGTGACCGTTAGCGTAGGAGAGCCGCTTGTCATGACAAGCGATGATTTCAGAAATGAGTTTCCAGATTGGATTTTTGATTTAGGTACACATTACCGTTGGCTACTTGTTTATGCAGAAATTACAAATGGTACGTCTAACTATGTGAATTTTGGAAACCGGCCGTTTCTTATTACCGATGAGTTTGAAGATTTAGCGTGGCAAAGCACTTCAATTGACAGATTAAATGGTACTGGATTTGATGTCGACGCAGTGATCGCACCAGGGGAAATCATAAGCGGATATGTTCCATTCACCGTTACACGGCATTCTAGTACTTTTGAAATTGATGTTAGGCCTTTATTTGAGGGTCAATTAGGAAGTCCGTTTGCAGGTAGATTCATCTTCAATTTTGATGTTAATATGGACTAATCTTTTAGTTTTTTACTGATTCTCTCTTAAAGCAGTTTTAAAATCTAAAACGCCCCCTTTTGTGGATGTATTTCCATAAAAGGGGCGTTTTTTTGTTCATAGATTACACGCTATCCCCTCTTGAAATCATGTCTATTGCTCAGGATAAGTAAAACAATTGCTCACTTTATCTTCCCTCAAACACCTCTAGCCACCTCTCAACCAGCCCCCTAACCCCAACCACCTCAATCCCACCATGCCTCCTAGCCAACCCCAAAACCCGGCAAACCCTAAAAAGCCTCTCAACCCGCTTCCCCAACTCACAATAAACCTTAACTTCCTCATCCATCCTTTCCCCACCCCCAACATCAATAAGCCTAACCTCTCTACTAACCGCCATCATCTCATTATAAGCTGTATTAATCCTACCCTCCCCATTCCGAAGCCGCTCAACCACCTCAGCATCAGCACAGCCAACCAACTTCATATATCTATGTACCGTTTGCTCACTCAAGCCAGTAGCCGCAGCTACAGATTTCCGTATATTAATAGGCTTTTGCGAGTTTTCCTTAGCCTTTTTCTGCAACATCTCTGCCATGCGGCTGGCTATATCTATACGTACAGCATCACTTAAATTGCGCCGTCCCAGCTGATGTTCTGCTATCCAAATCAATACATCCTCTTTAACGGCAAAATGCAATTTCTTTACTTCAAAATAAATTTTATGATTTTGACATATCTCATATCGATTGTGTCCGTCAACGATAAATCCCTTCCATAGTAAGATCGCCTCTCGACAGCGTTTTTCTGATACAATGTTTTCTTCTAGTTGCTTAAACTCCACCGGACTTAGCGCTGGAATAAGATTCTTAAAATCAGCATCAATTTTTAACTTCATGTGGATCCTCCTCGTCTAATAATGTGCGTAATTGTTGTGCTAAATTTGAAAATTGCTCATTAAGCTCGGCTTTCATTTCCTTGCCTTTTACCAGTGGTAGATGCTTTTTGATGTATCTAACCATCTCTTCTGCTTCTTTTAGTTGTTTTTCTAGTTCTTTTGGTAGCAGACGATAAGCTGTGCCGATTTTTAACTTGCCGTTTTTGACTGCTTCCAGCAATTCTGGACTACCTTGTTCTTTAATTTGTTTGTATGTTGATACAGTTCTTTCACTGATATTTGCTTCACCAGCAACACTTTTTCGAACGTTTATCCTATCTTCAGTAGCGAGCGATGATTTTGCCAAAAGCGCTTCGTTCCCGAATTTATCACCTCCGGCAAGGCTTTGCCGCTCTTTGGCCTTGGCACGTAGTAGCTCTGATTTAGCCATCGCCAGCTCTATCCGCGCCGCATCTGTAAGGTTACGCCTGCCAAGCTGATTTTCTAAAATCCACAGTTTGGCATCCTCTCGTGAATCGAAGTGCATATCCTTCACCTCAAACTCAATGCCATGCTCTATGCATATGTAGAAGCGATTGTGGCCATCGATGATAATTCCATCCCATAGAATTATAGCGTTTAGGCATTTGCGCTTGGATAGGATGTTTTGTTTTAGTTGTTGGTACTCTTCTTCTTGGAGTGGTGGGATTAGTTGCATAAACTCCTTGTCTACTGTTAGTTTGTTTGTCATTTTGCTTCCTCTTTTCTTTTAATTAGATTTGATATAATTGTAATTGAAAAGGGTGGAAGGGAACAGACGAAGGGTTCCTGTGAAATTTTCTGTGGAAAATTCCTGTGAAAATTGCCGGTGGGTTGGTGTTTTACAATCATGATTTTTTGCTTTAACTTGCAAGCTTACCTTTGATTTGGCATAATAAGCTGTGAAAGGAGCGATTATATGTTTGCAGCAAGAAAAATAGCTATGGAGTATTTAAATGAAGTACCCGAAGAAAAATTGCCGGGTGTTATAGATTATTTACGGTTTATATGTGAGCCCAAAAACCCGTTAGAGCTGACAAGTAAGGAAGATTTATATAGGAGAATTGATGAGGGTTTGGAGGATGTACAGCAAGGCAGGGTAAGGCCTTTTGAAGATGCTATGAACGAGATTATGGGTGGCTTGAAAGCTAGGATGGGACAGGAATGATTTACCATGTACAAACATCTGCAATGGCTGAGATAGAAATGAAGAAAATTGCTGATTATATTTCCGATATACTGTATTCTCCTCAAGCAGCATACAATTTGATGTACGAATTACGAAAGCAAATACGCAAACTAAATCAGATGCCAAAAAGGAATGCACTGGTTTCTGATGAACGATTAGCAAAAAAAGGTATAAGAACTATTCCAGTTAAAAATTATTGTATTTTTTATATTGTAGATGAAAAGACGCTAACTGTTACTATCATTAGCGTTATGCATAGTGGGCGTGATTGGATGAGCTTGCTTTAAATCAAGAGAGGTACCATTGTCGCGCAAGTAAATTTATGGCATCCAGCTTCCTTTATAACTAAACTGTAGCAGCTCATTATAGCATATATCAGCGATGATTCCGACAAAGGCGTTTCATCCCCATAAATAAGCCATTCACAAGCATCCTACAACAAAATTTCTGTCAAATTGCATCGAAAATCCTCCTGATTTTATGCCTAAACAAACTGATCTATATCGCCCAAAGCGGTATAATCTTATGCCGCCCCTTAAGTGGCAGAAGATCCTTCGCCATACATATAACCCCACCTTCACCTACCTCTACATTCTTTATTTCTTCAAGCATAACAAAATTTTTTATATCCTTCACATCCGGCTCTGCAGATGCTTT
>Ga0123355_10003519_pt1 | contig 22477 bp, 19 predicted proteins | sample TergutEmb28metaG_3_FD_89872 | JGI IMG/M metagenome (GOLD analysis project Ga0123355, IMG submission 89872) | Embiratermes neotenicus P1 segment gut microbial communities from Petit-Saut dam, French Guiana - Emb289 P1 | ecosystem: Host-associated > Arthropoda: Insects > Digestive system > Gut ... | reverse complement strand
TTATACGCCACTTTTCGTTGGCATTTCCTTGCTTGCCTCTTGGCAAGCTGCGTCAATACCTCCTCAATTGGCGCATAATTGCCGCGCCAAACCGCCATCGCCGCCTATGAACACAGCTTCTAATTATTACAGGCTTATAAAGAGTTGTTAACAAATCGTTGCGGAGTGTTTACGTAGTAAGTTTCGTTTGCTAATATGATTGTCGAGATTTGTACATATGCAAGACCTAATTAAACATGCATTGCTGAAGACGCCTATATTGCGGCGGTTGTGTCAGTCTAATTTGTATGCCGTAAATTTTTCCGGCTTGCTTTTTGTCGTTTAATTTGGCTTGCAATAGGAGGCTTCCGAATGAAGCGCGTATCATACGTCGTAGTTTTCTTACTAATGATGCTATTTCCAACGGCGGTTTATGGTGTAACCCATGCCCGTCTAGTCATGGATAACGTAGAGGTAACAGGGCTTGATGTCCCGCCAATAATTGTCGAAAACAGGGTAATGGTACCTGCGAGGGGGGTGTTTGAACGAGTCGGCGGCAGGGTTGAGTGGGATGATAGTAATAGGCGTGTAACCGTACATTATGGAAGTTATATTATTGTTATGACCATAAACGATACAGTTGCGTGGCGCAACGGCGAGCCTATTTTTATGGATGTGCCGCCTATTATCCACAATAACCGTACATTGATACCGCTTAGGTTCCCGGCAGAGGCTTTTGGGTTTTGTGTGGATTGGGATAGTACTGGGCGGACAGCGATAATTAACACCAATGGACAAACATGGGCACCTGGCCCCGGCGGTGAGCATGCCAACCCGCCACCTACAAACAATAATCCATCAAGTAATTCATCTTCTGTACATATTCAAGCGCAGTCTCACCCAACAACCAGTATAAATGCTTTGCTAACCCCAAGTGATACGGGTATGGCGGCTTATGCAATTGTCGCGTCTTCGGCCATATCTGATGTTAATCACTTCCTGTTGGCTGATAACCGTCTGGTTGTGGATATCTACAATGCCGTATCCAATATAGATGGGCCGTTTTTGGCATATGGGCCGGTTAGTGGAGTCCGTTCTTCTCAATTTTCAGTATCGCCTGATGTGACGCGTGTTGTGTTTGATTTGATAGGCTCGGCAGGTTATAACATTAGTCTTTCTTATGACAGGCGTGTTGTTACTGTGGCTTTTGCAGTTAACAATATTTATGTGACTCCCAATTTCAATACTCATTCGGATTCTTTGCTTATCCGGGGTGATATTTTGCCTTCTGTTCGTATGTCTGCAAGCTATCCGGCGTATCTAGCCATGTATGTTGACAATGCGACTATTAATTCGGCTGGAGTCTTTATGCAGGGTGGGGCCTTTGTTTCCCACTATGAAATCCAGCAGCGCGCAGACGGTATTGTGTATATCCGCATGTTTATGCGTGATGTGTGGCCGTCATTTAGCCTAAGTCATGGGACGGATTATGTATCTGTTTCTTTGCACGGGGGGCTAAATGGTATCCGATATGATACTTGGAGCCGGGAGCTACGCATATCTCGCGATGTAATCCCCGGCATGAATATCGCCCAAGTACGCCACAATGACGAATATAGTCTTAACCGTTATACCATATATTTGCCTATTGCTGCCGACGGGTTGGGGCTTGGTACCCTTCATGTCGGGGATGACTATATAAATTCTGTCACGGTGCAAAGGAATGGTTTTGGCAATGCTAAGCTGGTTTTTGAAACTTCTCGGATAGTGGCTATAACAATACATGAGACCGCGACGGAGTATATCATCCGGGTGCGTCAGCCTCAGGATGTTCATCCGATTATTATTGTTATTGACCCTGGGCATGGGGGGCGCGACCCTGGCGCGATACATCACGGGGTGGTAGAGAAGGACGTGGTGCTTGCTATCTCTCATATGGTGGCAGAGCATTTAAGCAGGCACACTGATATCAGGGTCTACATGACACGCAGCGCGGACGAATTTGTAGAACTGTCAGACAGGACTGAATTAGCCAACCAGATGGCTGATGTATTTGTATCTATCCATGCAAACGCGGTGGAAAACAGGCCTCATGTCAGCGGTATAGAAACATGGTTTATGCCAAATTCTCGTGACAACAGCCGTGGCTTTACAAGTATGCAACTTGCTCAAATAGTGCAGCGCCATATGGTTAATGCCACAGGTGCCGTTGATAGAGGGATAAAAGATTACTATGATTTTGTTGTATTGCGGGATTTAACTATGCCGGCTGTATTGGTAGAAGTAGGATTTTTGACCAATGCCGCGGAAGCAGCACGGCTTGCTACAACGGCGCACCAGCAACAATTAGCACGGGCTATATATGAAGGGATAATAGAGGTGCTTAGTACGTATGGTTCACGAGGGTAAATGATTTCGAATTATTTTGCTATATATACACAGCAAAAAAGAGCGATGTCCGCTATGCGGATGTTGCTCTTTTATGCTATGCGGTTAAACTCCCCTTTACCGTGCGAATTTGACAAATGATGTGGTTGTATCTAGTATTGATTATAAGATTCATGAGAATATATATTAGATGAAAGATCAGGTGCATTATGAAGCGTACTGTTTTACTGAATGTAATGCTTGCATTATTAATAATATTATTTTTGGCTGGATGTAGCAGTGAACCGGCTGGTACCGTGGAGCCGGAGGGACAGGAGCCACTTAGAGTAATTGCGACAATATTTCCGCAATATGATTTTATCCGTCATATTGCCGGGGATCGTGTAGACCTTAGTATGCTTATATCGCCAGGCGCTGAGAGTCATGGTTTTGAGCCGACACCGCGGGATATTATTGCTATAAACAGCGCGGACTTGCTTGTATATGTAGGCGGCCATGGCGATGTATGGGTCGAGCCTATATTGACATCGCTGGGCCGGGATGATATGCGTACGGTTGCACTTCTTGATTTGGTTGACGCCGTTATGACGGAGCATCAACACCACGGTCATGACCACGACCATCATCATAGCCATGACTACCATCATAGCCACGACCATGATGACCATGACTGTGATGATCACGATGATGATTGCGAAGAAGATGATTATGGATATGACCATCATCATAGCCACGACCACCATCATGGGCATGACCATGATCATGACTGTGATGATCACGACGAAGATTGCGAAGAATATGATCATGACCATGACCATAATCACAGTCATGACCACCATCACGGGCATGGCCACCACCATCACCACGAGCCTCATTATGACGAACATGTATGGACATGCCCCAGAAATGCCATCTTAATAGTACGGGCGTTAACAGAAGTTTTGGCAGAAATGGATGCTGCTAACGCTTATTATTTCCGACAAAACGCAGAGTCTTTTATATCGGTGTTGAATGTTTTGGACATGGCTCTTGTTGAAGCCGTAGCTAATGGGGTTAGGACAACGGTGGTATTCGGCGACAGATTCCCCTTCCACTATCTTATGGATACCTATGGCCTTACTGCATATGCCGCGTTTGACGGCTGCTCTGCCGAAACGCAGGCAAGCCCCGCAACGATAGCTTTCCTTATAGATAAGGTAAATAACGAAAATATTCCTGTAGTCTTTTATCTCGAGTTTTCTACAAGGCTTATCGCTAATGTTATTGCCGAAGCGACTGGTGCCAGGCTTTTAGAGATGCACTCTGTACACAATGTAAGTCAAGCAGATTTTAATGCCGGAGTGACATACGTAGAACTAATGTGGCGTAATGTAGAAATGTTAAGAGAGGCACTAAGCTAATGTCTATTATTACGTGTCGTGATGTATCCTTCGCGTACGATGGGAAAACAGTGCTTGATGGTCTCAATTTCGAGGTTAACGAGGGCGATTACCTATGCATTGTAGGCGAAAACGGCTCAGGTAAAACAACACTTATGAATGGACTCCTAAAGCTAATGCGCCCAAAAACGGGTGAGATTTCATTTGACGGAGGGCTACAGTCCACACAAATCGGATACCTGCCTCAGCAAAACTCCGCGCTTCAAAATTTCCCTGCAAGCGTTTACGAAGTAGTATTATCGGGGCGGCTTAACAGCCGCGGCCTCTTACCTTTTTATTCAAGAAGCGACAGGCAGGCCGCTAATGAAGTTATAGAGCGGCTGGGGATTTTACCTATACGCAATAAGAGTTTTCGTGAGCTGTCTGGAGGGCAACAGCAGCGGGCATTGCTTGGCAGGGCGCTTTTGGCTACAAAGAAGGCGTTGTTACTGGACGAGCCTGCCGCTGGCTTAGACCCCCTTGTGACAAATGAGCTTTATAGCACGATACAGGTCCTTTCAGTTGACATGGGTATTACGATAATAATGATTTCCCACGATGTACGGGCAGCGGTTGAGTATGCAAGCCACATATTGCATCTTAAAAACAGGCAAGTTTTCTTTGGGACAACGGATAATTACAAGCAAACAAAAATGGGCAAGCTTTTTTTGAAGGGGGGCGAAGGCGATGACGGCACTGTTTGATATGATTGCCGAAATGCTTTCATTTTCCTTTATGGTTAGGGCTATAATAGTTGGGTTGATGGTTTCGTTATGCGCGGCTTTACTTGGCGTTAATCTTGTGCTTAAGCGCTATGCGATGATTGGCACCGCCCTTGGTAACGTGGGTTTTGCGGTTATGGCTATCGCTGGGGTTATCGACATTGCCCCTGTTACGGTATCGCTGCCGGTTGTGACATTGGCGGCATTTATCATGCTGCGTGTAAGCGAAAAAAGCAAAGTCAAGGGTGACAGTATTGTTGCGCTTGTTTCTACCAGCGGCATAGCCATAGGTGTTATTTTTACAGGCCTTACAACTGGGATAACACTGCATATATGTAATGTTATGTTCGGCAGCATTTTTGCCATGACTCAGAGGGATATGTATATTAGTGTGGCTTTAAGCATAACAGTTGTAGGCCTTTTTGTACTGTTTTACAAGCAGCTGTTTGCGGTAACTCACGACGAAAATTTTGCTAAGGCTACGGGCATAAAAGTGGAGATTTACAAAAGCCTTCTTGCCATGCTTACGGCGGTTACCATAGTGGTAGGCATGCGCATGATGGGGGCGTTGCTTATAGCCGCGCTAACCGTTTTCCCGGCTCTTAGTGCCATGCAGCTTTGCAAGCGGTTTCTTTTTGTTGTAATCGCGTCGGCTGTTATAGGTGTGATGTGCTTCTTTATTGGCATGTTGTTTTCGTTTGGGCTGGATTTGCCGCCGGGGGCTTGTGTCGTGGGGGTTAACTTGGCTGTGTATGTAGTCTTTAGCTTTGTTGGGTTTGTTAAGCGGAAAGGGTTTGCGTGATGATAAAATTCGCCAAATTGTATGCGCATTGCGCTATAAAAAGATGGGTGCAGTGTGTGAAGGCAAGCTTGATTTTCGTCTTTATACTCACTCTTGCAGCAGGATGTGGAGACGGTAACGCCGCAGAAAACGGTAATATTGATGAACTGGACGTAGTGTATATAAGTGAAAGATTTTTTGTATTGCATACCCAGGACATTATGCTTAACGCAGATAATTATGTAGGCAGGCCCATCAGATACGAGGGCATGTTTTTTACAGGTGTCTGGCCTCCTACCGGCGAAGTATTTTACATGGTGGTGCGTTTTGCCGATGATTGCTGTGGAGGCGGTGGGATTATTGGTTTCGAAGTATATTTAGGAGATATAGAGCCTTTCCCGGATGATACTTGGGTAGAAGTTACCGGGATACTGGAGCGGTTTGGTAATGGTGAAGAGGAGATGCTGCGCTTGGATGTGATTACGCTTGTCGAGATGGATGAGCGTGGGTCTGAGGTTGTGACTTTGCAGTAGCATATGATAAATTATTGTGCCAATTTTGAGATCAAAGCATCCTGAAAAGTAGCAGAAAAATTAATGTTTTTTTGTTTTGCCGCTTGGTTCAACCAGTTGGGAATGGTTAGTGTCATCTCAAACGGGGTATCGCTATTGTCTTTACTGTATGCGTTAAGGTCAGCATATACCATAGTAACAAAACCGGTTTCATCATCGGGCTGTATATCTATATGGGGGCTTGCCATAGGGATGGTATCTCCATCTTTAAGCATTAGAAGCAACCTCCCGGCCATTGCGTCAGAAGCCATAGACATTGCATCGGGTAAATCGTCACCATATGACGCAAGGTCTAAATCCGGTATTTCTACAGAATAACGGCCATCTTCCTCTTTGTAAAAACATGCGGGATATACATATTTCATTTTATTTCGTCCTTTCGTTGCGTTATGTTTTGACGTGATAGAATCATTGTTTAATTCCAGCCTGCTTTTTAATAGAGTTTATCACTCTTTTGGGTAAATCGCCACGGTGATGGGGGATTGTCACTTTTCCTGATTTTTCAGGGTGCGCGTAGTGATAATGCGAGCCTTTTATGCTTTTTAGCTCCCAGCCATCATTGCGTACCAGTTTATCCGCTTCTTTGAAGGTCATATCCAATAGCCTTTCTTGGGATATTGCGTTCATTTCTTTGATTAAGTACTCCTTGTGCTTTTACAACGTTATATTAGCACTTCTAAATTAGCATAATCTGACTCCCACGTTGTTATAATAACACAGCATATTGGCAATTGATAGGAAACACATAAATCATATAGCTGGCAAAACCAAACCCCTGCGACTATTGATAATCAGCAGGGGTTTTTTATTGTACTTATTCAATTTAGATCAAGCTTTAACCAATCTCCTCAACCCGCACAATAAACATATCAAAATTGCGCCGGCTAGTTACAAACCTAATATCTTCGCCATTAACAGACACAGCAAGGAAGCTGTCGCTGTAGTCAAAGAACCGTAGCTCGATGTCATCCCCTTCAAGCATGATAAACCTAGTCGTATAAAGAGCCGCGCCGCGAGGCGTAAAGGGCTCGATTTCGGAGTCGATACCCAGGCCGATAAGCAGCCTATAAATTAGCCTAAACTCTGAGTCGGTTACAGGGTTATCATTGATTGTTGGCGCTATATCATTGCCATCCTCGACATGGTTAATCCAGATGTCAAAGTCACCGCCTGGGGTTATTATCTCTAGCCGCTCAACTTCTTGGATGTTTACAAGGGCGATAAATCTCTCGATAAAACGCAGCACATTTACATCAAACAGGTAGCTGACTGGTTCATACAACGCCTCAAACACATGGGGCCTGCCGGCAAATTGTACATAAATAAACGCCATCTCGCTGCCATCTACTTCCTTAAAGAACACATCGCCAAACAGCAGATGAATTTCTTCATGGGGAGTGCGGTAGATAAACTCCAAGCTGGGGTTATCCAGGCCGTAATTGGCAAGATTGGTTGGGTGAAGGTTTACCATATCGCCCAATACAAAGGCGCTAAAATGCTCAAAAATATGGTAGTCGAATGACATGCCATATACTTCCCTGCCGGGGAAGGGTTGCTGCATTATCAGCCAATATAGATCCTCGAACTCGTGATGCTCTTCCATTTTAAACTCGATTGTTTCGTTGCCGCGCTGGTTAATGAGAATATACTCGATAGCTTCTGCGTCCCACATAGGAATACTGCGCTCTATTAAATCCTCAAGCTCGAATAAGAAACGGTCAGCATTTAACCTTGATATTGTATATAGACTTGGGTTGCCTTCTATCATAATGAATTGACCGGACAAATCAATTGTGGGGCTGCCCATGTATAGGTTAACGGTTGTGCCGTCATCGTAAGCGGCTGTAATAGTCATATAAGGCGGATCCAGGCCGAAATCTGCTAGGTTAATCTCTGCCTCGGAAATATCCTCATGGACTACCTGGCTTGAGAAAAGCGAAAAAGTACCGCGTATCTTGTGCCGGGCGTTGGCGGTGTTAAGGATATAGTCAACACCTTCCCATACCCACTCCCTGCGGCCTTCTTCGTCTAAAAACGGCAGCATTACGGTGGTTTGGCCCTGGTGGTAGAAAGTAACGCTTACAAGGTCAGCCTCTGAGCGCTGTACAAGCGGAACATTGCCTACTGGGGTCGGGATATCGTCTTCCGGTATAAGCTCACGGTTGCGCTGCCAATAAAGTGCGCCAAGCATTGCGGCTACAACAACTACCGCCGCAACTAACGATATAATCTCCTTCTTGGTTTTTTTCATTAGCTATGACGCCTCCTAAACCACACAAATATACCTATGCCAAAAAGGGCAATGGGGATAGCGCCCATAGCTATGCCGGACATGGTAAATACTTGCGCGTCGGTTAGCATTAACGGTGTCGCGCCCGGTGGTCTTCTTACCGGTACCCATATGCCGGGCGGCTGGTCTCGTAGCCAGTTTAGGCTGTTGGCCATAAATGCCCAGTTGCCGCCACCGATAGTGCTGTCCACAAACTCGTCCATGACTGTCCAGCTTGATGTTACAACCATCCGTGTTGTATGAGTTGTTTGCAAGAAAACGGTGTCGGTTACGGCTACAGCCAAGTAAAACGGGCCTTCTGTATCTTCGGGTATGCGCAGGATTGTTTCTACATCTGAGTTGATATCGCGGCCATAAGCGTCCCTGGAGGACATAAGCAGGGGTTCGATTACGGTGCTAGTCCTGCGCATATCCAAGACCTCAAGCCCTGTAGGAGCCAAAAGGAATTGCGTGAAATTCTCCAAAAACAGCGGGAAAGTAATGTCATGGGGTACCTGTTGGGGCATCATCCATGTAGGGTTGCCACCCAGTGTCCGCCTGGCGTCGCCTTCGATTACGACATAGTCGCCTAAACTAAGGCCATAAGCCTGCAGCACCCTGTTTAGCTCGGGCATATATTCTGTCGTGATGTTAAGGGCCATAAATACCCGGCCTTCGCGGTTATCCAAGTAATCAAGTATGCGGTCGGCTTTGGCTGTGCCCCAATCCCTATCCGGCATTACTATTATTAAAGCGTCAGCGGTTTCGGGGATATCGTGGATTAGAGCGTTATGCTCACGTACGGTAAAGTTTTCTGCCGCAAGGAATTCTACCAGCGTCTCCGAAAGCTCTGGCTCGCCGCTGCCTGTAATATAATAAACCACAGGGGGCTCTCCCAGAGTTAGCGCGTGTATCGCCTGAGTAATCGCGCGCTCGGCGTCTATGCTTTCGCGGAACCGCTGCCATGTTTGTGGGTGCATTACCCATGTCTCCATGTCTGCGGGGGTGATTACTCTAAAACCTTGGGCGCTTCTTACGATAACACTGCCTTCGGGGATACCGGCGTCAAGCCCGGCGGCAAACTGGTGTACGAAGGTGGGGTTAATCATCGGGTCGCGCACTTCTGTTGTTATATGAGGCGACGCGGCAGCGTATTCGGCCAAGAGCCGTGATATCAGCATGGTCTCGGCCCCGGTACGGGTTATATAGTATAGGGTTACGTCCGTTTCTAAGTTTTCTAGGAAGCGGTGGCTCTGGGGAGTTAGGGTGTATAATTGCTCTGATGTTAAGTCCCAGGTCTCGTTAAATTCTTCCGCAACCAAGGTTACCAGTACAAAAATCACGACGGCTACAATCATCATGGCCGTAGAAAGTGTGCCATAGCGGAAGCGTTTGTCTCTTATCAGGCTCGTAAATTTCATGACTAACGCCACCTCCTTTTTTCGATTACATTAATAGAAAGATAGATAAACAGTGCGATGAACGCGACATAGTACGCAATATCGCTGATATTAATCAGGCCCAAAGCAAAGGCATCATAGCGCGCGTAAACAGAAAACCAACGTAGCGCGCGTACGATTATGCCGTCGAAGATGAGGTTATTAAAAAGGTATAACCCAACCGCTACGGCGATACCGATAATACCAACAATTACCGAGGATAAAATATTGCGTGTGCTGTTAAACCATATACCGGCTACGCCTATGATAATAAGCCCGACAAACATCAGCGACGCAAAGGCCGTTGTTGGCATGCTCATGGCAAAGGCTTCCATTAGGAACATAGCAAAAATCGCCGCGAAGGTACCTACGGCGGCAATAATCTGGTTCTCGGTAAGAACGGAAATAAATACGCCTACCGCTATACAGCTTACTCCTACAAGCAACCAGCCTATATACGCACCTACGATGCGGGCTACAGGCATACTTTCGGCAAAGCGGCTAACCATAAGAGGGAAGAGTGCCGATATGCCAGCTGCAAGCAAAAATACCGTAAGGGCTGCAAAAAATTTACCCAGTACGATTTGCGTAACAGTTAGGGGGCTTGTAAACAGCAATTGGTCTGTCTTATGACGGGCTTCCTCGGAGAAGAGGCGCATCGTAAGGATAGGAATCAAAAACAAAAAGAAAATGGTCGTGTTATTAAGCACAGACTGGAAATTGGCATTGCTGGACATGAGAGTCAAGAGGGTAAAAAACAGCCCCATTAGGATAGTCATAAAAGCCAGGAAAATATAGCCCATCATCTGGGTGAAGTATGCACGCAGCTCTTTTTTATAAATGGGAATCATGATTAGCTTTCACCTCCTGGTTGGTCTGTGTCTACGGTGGCTTCGTCTGCTTGGGTGACGGTGTCTTGTGGCGTGCCGTCGGCTTCGGGGGCCGATTCTTCGTTTTGTGTTTCTTCGGACTCACTGGATTCTTTTTTGTTAAAAAGTTCATCAAGTGGGACGTCTTTAGAGCCGTCATCTTCGAAGTAATCGCTGCCTCCGGTGATGGACTGGACATACCCTAGGGGCCCGCTTCGCGTATCCCCTGTAAGGGTTAGGAAGATTTCTTCCAGCGTCAACTCAGTAGATTTCATTAGGAGGATGGGTAGGTTGTGCTTGGCCATGCATTTGAAGATAAACTCGCGGATATCGGTGTCTTCTCTTTCGCCGGAGAGGATAAGCTCTGTTGTGCCCGGCTCTCTTCCCAGTTTGGCGTCTACGTTGCGGATAATTGGATACTCTGCCAGGGCCTTTAGTATCAGCGGCTTATCGGCCTTTATCGTAACTTGCATACGGTTATTGCCCCTGTTAAGGGTGGCCGACAGGTTTTCGGGGGTGTCGCTTGCTACTATTTTGCCCCGGTTAATAATCATGACCCTGTCGCATACGGCGCTTACTTCCTGTAATATGTGGCTGGACAGGATTACCGTTTGTTTTTTGCCAAGCCCCTTTATTACATCGCGCATCTCTATAATCTGCTTGGGGTCAAGGCCGATGGTAGGCTCGTCCATGATAATAACCTTGGGATATCCCACCATGGCTTGGGCCAGGCCAACGCGCTGCCTATAGCCTCGGGACAGGTTTTTGATTAACCTGCGAGACATATCCTCGATGCGCACCTGACGCTTAATTTCTGCCAGCATTGTCTTGCGAGCGCTGCGCTTTACGCCTTTGATATCCGCAACAAAGTTAAGATACTCGTCTACACGCATATCGCCGTAGACCGGTGGGGTATCGGGTAAGTAGCCTATTTGGGCTTTTGCTTTTTCGGCTTCGGACACAATGTCCAGCCCGTTTATGCTTACTTCACCTGATGTGGCCGCAATAAACCCCGTCATGATGTTCATGGTTGTGGTCTTGCCGGCACCGTTGGGGCCAAGGAAGCCCACGATTTCGCCATCTTCTACCGTGAAATTGATCTGGTCTATGGCCTTGTGCTGACCATAGATCTTTGTAAGGTTCCGCACTTCAATCAATTTTATCACTCCGTTTTGGGAGTGGATGGAGCGCACTCTGTCCATTCCCCGTTTTTAGATGCATGTACTACTTTCATGGTAATTCTACCATATTAACCAAGAACGCACGTAAATTTTTTGTGAACAACGTTATGGTGTATAATAATGTAAAAGAAATTGCAGCAGGGCTTTATGCGAATGCATAAAACGCCGCTGCCGCTGCCGCGCAAACAGCGCGGCCCTCTCGCAAGCTACGCTTGCTGGCCGGGCGGCCCGATGCTAACGCATCGCCGGCTTCACCGGAGTCAGGATCCGTAGCGAAGCGAGGAAGCGTAGCGGGGGTTACCCCCGCGGAGCGGCGGGGATTGGGGCAGCGCCCCATTTAAAAGGAGGACTTTATGATTTTATCCAATTACGAGCCCAAAAGGGTGCTTTACCATTTTGAAGCCATCAGTCAAATCCCGCGTGGATCCGGCAATGAAAAAGGCGTAAGCGATTATATCGCTGCCTTTGCTAAAGACTTGGGCTTAGAAGTAGTGCAAGATGCTTACAATAATCTAGTAATTTACAAGCCCGCGACAGCGGGATACGAGGGGCAAGGGCCGTTAATTTTGCAAGGGCATCTTGACATGGTTTGCGAAAAAAATGCAGGTACAGAGCATGATTTTTTGCGTGACCCGCTTAAACTCTATGTAGACGGGGACTATGTCCGCGCAGAAGGTACGACTTTGGGCGCGGACAATGGCATTGCCGTAGCCATGTGTATGGCGCTGCTTGAAGCAAAAGACGTGGCCCACCCACCGCTGGAAGTAGTGTTTACAACCGACGAAGAAGCCGGGATGGGCGGCGCGATGAATTTGGACGCCGGCTTATTAAAAGGCCGCCGCATGATTAACATGGACTCCAGCAGGGAAGGCACTTTTATAGTTGGATGTGCTTCCGGCGCCACAGCGGAGTATGAGTTGCCTGCGGTGTGGGAGGCGCCAGGTAAATTTTCGCTGTCATATAAGCTTACGGTAAAAGGGCTTACCGGTGGGCATTCTGGCGGCGATATACACCGTGAGCGTGGCAATGCCATACGCATACTTGGTATATTACTTGGCGAGCTAGACACGGCTGCGGAAATACGTATCACGAGTATAAGCGGTGGGATGAAGGTCAACGCCATACCACGTGAAGCGGAGGCGCTTGTTGCCGTAAATCCTAGAGATATAACTAAGCTTAAAGCTGCATTTGATAAAATTGTCCACGATATGAAAAATCTCTTTAGAGTAGCCGACCCCAAGCTTACTATTTCCTATGGCGACGCTGCCCCGGCAGAGAAAGTGCTGTCTGGCTCATGTAGCAAAGGCCTTATTTCTTCGTTAATACTACTGCCAACCGGCGTACAGTCTATGAGCCGTGATATCGAGGGATTAGTGGCCGCGTCTTGCAATATCGGGGTGATTGCGACTTTGGCCGACTCCGTAAAAATATCCTGTATGCCTCGCGGCGCGTCCAATGAGCATAACCACCAAACAGAGCTTAAAATTGGTGAGCTTGCTAAGCTGACCGGCGCTAAGTTCTTTTTCGCGCAGCGTAGCCCAGCTTGGCCGTTTAACCCAGAATCGGAAATGCTTAGTTTTTTTGCGGCAGCATATAAGCGTAAGTATGGGAAGGATGCGAAAATTACTGCCATCCATGCCGGGCTCGAATGCGGTATATTTGGGGATAAGCTTCCTGGTTTGGATATAATCGCCATGGGGCCGGATATTCATGACTTGCATACGCCGGACGAACGTCTTTCTATTTCCTCTACTGCACGGGTTTGGGAGTTTTTTTGTGAGGCTTTGGGGGAAATGAAGTAATTTGTGGTATATCTATTTGATGATCTCTGGGCCACTCTTAAAGAGTTGATGATTTGGTTGAAAGCGATCCGAGCCAGTGTTTAAGCGGGTTCCAATTTATGACTTTTATCCTCGCGTCGAAAGGATGAGTAGTTTACGTGCGTAAGTATTATCTAATAGCATTCGTTATTGCGTTATTGGTGCTAGTTGCCTGCGGGGCAAACATTGACAGGGCGGTTTACACTGCAAGATATTACCCGCCTCAAGAGTCGGGTGGTACTGCCACACCCCAGCCTGTGTATTCAGGCGCACCCATACCCACTCCTATGCCTGCACCTCCTGCAAGCAATGATGAACCAGAGCCGCCCTGCGAAGCCAGCCAATGGATTGCCGGGTTGGACTTGCGGGAAAAAATCGGCCAGCTGATTATGCCGCGTCTTGTCTGGCGATCAACACAGGTATCCCCTGCCACTATTAATTGGCTGGCCGAGTATCCGGTTGGCGGGATAATACTCTTTGCGGACAATGTGCAGTCTATCCAGCAGGTACAGGCACTAACGTCAGATTTGCAGGCCGCCTCCCGTTATCCACTGTTTATAGCAACAGATGAAGAAGGCGGCAGGGTATCCCGGGTAGGGCGGCTGTTTACAGATAGCGACTTCCCTATTTTGCCAGCATATGAAATTGGTCGCACAGGGGACACCGAAGTGGCCTACATGACCGGGCGCGCCATTGGCGAACGGCTGCTTTACTTAGGCATAAACATGAACTTTGCCCCGGTGGCCGATGTATGGACTAACCCTGCCAACACAGTAATCGGTAATCGTTCTTTCGGCAGTGACCCGGAGATTGTAGGTCAGATGGTTGATGCTGCCGTACATGGGCTTAGCTCCGCCGGGGTACTGTCTACGTTAAAACATTTCCCGGGACATGGCGATACTTACGAGGACAGCCATTATTTGCTGGCGGTGTATCCCCATGACCGCGAACGGTTTGACAGTGTTGAGGCACCGCCGTTTATCCAAGGTATACAGGCCGGTGTGCATGGGGTTATGATGGGCCATATCGCTACGCCTCAGCTGCAAAACCCAGCCGCTCCTCTTTATTGGATGGAGCCATGGCTGGCATCGGGTACTTTGCCCGCGACTTTTTCGGATTTTTGGGTGCAGGACGTATTGCGCGGGGAAATGGGCTTTGACGGGCTTGTAATCACAGACGCGTTGGAGATGCGTGCGCTTTCGGACCATTTTACACCTCAGCAGATAGCCCTTGGGGCATTTATAGCTGGGGCGGATATTTTGCTTATGCCTACGGACTTGACGGCTACTTTTGATGCGCTTATTGAGGCGTTTAATGATGGCGTTTTTGATGAAGAGCGACTGCATGAGTCTTTGCGGCGGATATTTTTTGCGCGGCAAGCGCTGGGTTTGTAGTCACGAATATTCGGTTGGTTATAGCAATGCAAGTATGGGTGGATAGGAGTGATTCATACATGGGGAGATTTAGGCGGATTAGCATATTTCTTATATTTTTAGCTTTGCTGTTTCTGCTTACCGCATGCCCGGGACGCATGTCGAATGTTTCATACTATCCTAGCCCAGAAGAGCCAACGCCTACGATAACGATTCAGCAGCCAGCAATATCCGCGCCACAGGCATCGCCCGCGCCAACCCCGGAACCTACACCCGAACCCATTTTGCCACCTGAGCGAAGGGCACAATCCACGCCCTATCTTGTGAGGCTTATGCCTTATACAGGTGACCTATATACCGACGGTATGAATACATTTCTATTTATGGAAGACGGGACGGTAGAGGTTGATATATTGCATGGCCGCAATATAATACTTGACCATAAGCCACCGCAAACAATGCAGTTGTCAAAGTTTTATGACACAGATGACTTCCGACTGGTTTCTGAAATTGCGGCATCCTACATGGGATGGGAGCATTGGGATGGGATGTTCCAGATCATTTATGTACAAGGTGACAATTTCATTTTGCATAGAGACGGTACCCGTGGCGGAGGAAGCGGCGAATCTTTTTATCATGCCGATGATGCTCATCTTTTCCAAGTAAGTACAGACGGAGATGTTATGGATTTTGGCCAGTTAAGAGCTGTTCATATTATATGGCATGACGAGTTTTTGTATTATATGGAATTAGCTGATAGGATACTTGGGACACATGGTACAGGTTCAATCATGCGCATAGATGCAAATGGCGGCAACAAAACAGTTATTGTAGATGAAATCACGATTGGGCCATTCCAAATTGTCAACGGCAGGATATTTTACTCTAATCTTTACGGAGTGGTATATTCCGTAGACTTAAACGGTAATGATAAAATCGCTATAGACGACAGGATCGCTCCCAGATACCACCGCCCCGGACTCGCGTTTTATGGCAGTACAATAATCAATAGATTTTGGGGGAGTTTTGGCTTTAGTATTAGTACAGGTGTTTTCCCAAATGACTTAACACGTCCGGCCATATTTTGCCTAAATGGGGGATGCCTGATAACTTTTCCGCATGAATTAGTTGGTTTGGACCCGTATACTGTTATTGTATGGGGCTATGAGAATCCGGAAAACGCTGATTCTTGGCCAGGGAGCAGATTATTTATGATTATACGCTCCAACAACGACGATTCTTATTGGATATATTCAAGAAGATGCATGCACAATTGGCATGCAGAAGCTTTTATATGGGCCAGGGAGCAGCATAATCAGTAAGAAGCTGTGTTCATAGGCGACAACGTTCGCCGCCTATGAACACAGCTTCTAAAAGTTTTCATAATAGGACGGTACCTATGCAAAACAGCCAAATCACCCTGCAAGGCATGGTAGAAAGCATAATCTATCACAACGATGATAACGGTTATACAGTATTTACAATCGACTGCGAAGAGCAGCCGCTTACTTTGGCTAATTACCAAGATGATGATGAAAAAACCATTACCTGTACTGGCCATTTCCCTGACTTGCACGAGGGCGAGAGCCTAAAAATAACCGGTGCATTTGTTAACAACCCACGCTACGGCTGGCAGTTGGCAGTTTCCCGCGCCGAAAAAGCCGCCCCAAGCACCGTTGCCGCAATAGAAAAATACTTGGGCAGCGGTGTAATCAAGGGCATTGGCGCACGCATGGCTAAGCGCATTGTCACCCGCTTTGGTGCGGATACGTTGGATATATTAGAAAGCGAGCCGGAAAAGTTGGCCGAGATAAACGGTATAACTCTAAAGCGTGCGGTAGAGTTTTCTGAGGTGTTTCACGCTCAAACCGAAATACGTCAAGTGATGCTCTTCTTGCACGAATACGGCATCAGTCCCGTATACGCCAAGAAAATCCACAAAGTCTATAAAGACGCTACAATTGAAGTCGTGCGTCAAAACCCATACAAACTGGCCGATGACATAGATGGAATAGGCTTTAAAAAAGCAGACGCCATAGCTTTCAAGCTAGGTATTTCGCGCGATGCGCCTGAAAGGGTATCGGCGGGGGTGCGGTTTATCCTTTGGGAGGCCTCCAACGACGGCAATGTCTATATCCCCGCGTCCAAGCTTATAGGCATGGCTGTGGAACTCCTTGGCGCGCCTGCCCAGGTGATAGACAACGAAATGGTGCGGATGCAGCTTGCCCGCCTGATAGTGCGGGAAAAGGATCCCGAAAACCCTGATGAGGCACTGGTTTTCCTTAGCCCGTTATATTACGCGGAGGTGGCGGTAGCCCGGCGCCTTGCCGCGCTTGCCGCGGCGCATCGCAGTACTGAAAGCCATGCCGATGACGTAAAAGGTACAATAGAAGCCTTAGAGCGTGAGACAAATATAGAGCTGTCTGCAGGCCAGCGGCAGGCCATACTTTCTGCCCTAACCGAAGGTGTGCTAGTTATAACCGGCGGCCCCGGCACTGGTAAAACCACCGCAATAAACACGCTAATCGCGCTGTTGGAGCATAAGGGATTTAAGATTTCTTTAGCCGCGCCTACAGGCCGTGCCGCCAAGCGTATGAGCGAAGCCACCGGCCGCGAAGCCAAGACCGTCCACCGGCTACTCGAAGTGACATATATATCCGAAGATTCCCGCCGCCAAGTTTTTAACAAGAACGAAGACGAGCCCCTGGAAACAGACGTTCTTATAGTCGATGAAGCCTCCATGATGGATATTGTGCTCACACATAGCTTGCTAAAAGCCGTGCCAATAGGTACCCGGCTTATTTTGGTTGGGGACGTAGACCAATTGCCATCTGTAGGGCCGGGGAATGTCCTCAAAGATATAATTTCAAGCGATACAGTGGCGGTTGTGCGCTTGACAGAAATTTTCCGCCAAGCTGCCGAAAGCGCGATAATTACCAACGCCCACCAGATAAACCAGGGCAAATATCCCGAGCTTAACGCCCGCGATAATGATTTCTTCTTTGTGCGCCGCGGCCAGCAAGATGATGTAGTGGCGGCACTTTTGGATTTAGTAGTCAAGCGCCTTCCCGACTACAAGGGCTACGAAAACCTGCACGATATTCAAGTATTGACCCCCATGCGTAAATCCGTGCTGGGGGTAAGTGGGCTTAACGGCCTGTTGCAGGCAAAGCTTAACCCCCGAAAGAAAGGCAAAAACGAGCGTGAGTACGGCCAGACCATATTCCGCGAAGGCGACAAGGTCATGCAAATACGCAATAACTACGACGCAACATGGGAAATAATCGATAAACACGGATATGTAGACGACCAAGGCGAGGGCATTTTTAATGGCGACATGGGGATAATCAAGGAGATAGACGAAGATAGCGGTGCTCTAACTGTGCTGTTTGACGATAATCGTCAAGTGCAATATGACTTTACCCAACTGGACGAACTAGAGCTTGCCTATGCCGTAACCGTACATAAGTCCCAAGGCAGCGAGTATCGCGTGGTTGTGATGCCGATCTTTGGCGGGCCGCCAATGCTTTTGACTCGCAACCTGCTGTATACCGCTGTAACCCGCGCTAAGGAATTGTGCGTGCTGGTAGGTGTGCCAGAGTGCCTTAACAGGATGGTGGATAATAATAGGATAACCGCGCGCCAGACAGCGCTTGCCAGGCGGCTGAGAGATTTGTTTGCGCTTACGGGGCTGGAGTGATTTCTTACAATAATTAAAATTATACCATTTTTACAACAAGACTCTTGCAAATTTGCAGGAGTTTTTTGTATGCGTTTTCAACTTTGAATCCTATGAACATAGCTTCTTAGACATGGTTTTCTACAGGTCACGCAAAAATGCTTGATAGACCCACGGCAGGTTCCTATAATGCAAATAAATTAACTATTAAGGCAAGGAGTTATCCATGAAAATCACAATAAACGAACATAGCAAAAATACAGAAACAGAAATAATAATCAACTGCCGCCAAAAGGATGAGCATATCATACGCATTATCGCCGGGCTTAATATGCTGGGCAAAAAGATAACCGGCTCGCACAATAGTAAAACTTTTATTATCAACGTCTCAGATATTATGTATGTAGAAACAGTAGACAGAAAAACCTTCATATACACAGCCAAGCAAGTGTATGAAACACCCCTGAAACTGTATGAGCTGGAAGAGCGATTAGCCGGGGAAGATTTTATCCGTATTACAAAATCATGTGTGCTCAATTTTTCAAAGGTCAAAAATTTACGTATGGATTTTGGCGGCCGGATGATATGCACATTAGAAAATAATGAGAAGATTACAGTCTCGCGTCAATACGCAATAGCAATTAGACAAAAACTTGATGTCTTGAAAGGAGAATGATTATGAGAAACTTTGTAGACGGCGCGGTGGAATGGAAATCAACTAGCGCTATGATGTTTTCGGCTTCTGTTGTCTTATGTATGGTGGTTATGCTGTTAACAGGGGAAACATATATACCAATTTCCGTTCTAATATTCTTGCTTGTTGTTTCGGGTGGCGGTGTGTTTTTGCAGATGTTTGCGTTGACCGACCGCTTCATGAAAAAAATGCGATACACAGCCAGGATGATTATGTTTGTTATTTCATTGGGCGTACTTGTTGCTGTAACTGCTTGGCTTTTCAGCTTGTTGCGTGTAGATAGTGATATTAACTGGCTGATAATCTCCGGCATCTTTTTAGTCGTGTTCGTGGGAGGAACCATAGCCTTTGAAATATATTACCGAGCTATGGGGAAAAAATACGATGGCTTGCTAGGGCAATACCGTAAGCAGCAAGAGAGATAATTGTATCGAATTAATTCACTATTAGATTGGAGGCCGTTATGCCGGGTGCTTTCAATAATACAAATAAACTAATCCGTTTTATTCAATGGCGGGAGCGGGTAACAATTGGGTTATGGCTCATAGTGTTATTGCTTGTAGCCTGCATATCCGCAGTGCTTGAAGCCCAGCCGCAAGAAGAAATAATACAAGGGTTGGTGGCCAGGCAAAACCCTATTCGCGTTGCCATACAAGGGCCGGTTTATGGGTTAGAACACTCACAAGCTGGGAATTTGTTTGTAAGCCAGATGCTTTTGTTTAAGATTGTGGCTGTGGCTATCATGAATATTTTTATGATAATTCGTCATACGCGGGGCGATGAGGAAAAGGGGCGGTATGAAGTAATGCTTTCCTTACCTGTGGGACGGCTGGCAATGCTGCATGCTACGATGATTACCGCCATTTGCGTTAATGCCGTGTTGGCGGTTACTCAGGGCCTAATATTATGGGCACTTGGCATAAGCGGCGTTGACTTTGCCGGGGCGTTTACCTATGGGGCTGTGCTGGGAGTATCCGGTTTGCTTTTTGCGGCCCTTACCGCAGTTTTTGCGCAGTTGACCCATTCGGCCCGTGACGCGACAAACTATGTTTTTATTTTTTTGTTGATGGCTTATCTGGTACGGGCAATAGGTGACCCGGTTAGTGAGCTTTTGGCGCGCACATCTCCTATAGGGCTGGTTATGCGGGCCGAAGTCTTCGCTCAAAATTACTTATGGCCGGTTTTAACCGTACTTGTTCAGGCTTTCGTTGTTGGTGTTTTAGCTTATTTATTAAATGCGAGGCGGGATATAGAGCAGGGCCTTCTGCCGCAACGGCAAGGGCGGGCACAAGCGTCTATCTTTTTACGCTCATCTGTAGGCCTTACTTGGCGCTTAAATAGAAGCACCTTTGTATCATGGGTGGTTGGAATGTTTGCTTTTGGCGCAGCTCTTAGTGGGCTGCTTGGGGAAGCAGAGATATTTGGGGAAAGCGAAGCTTTTAGGACGATGATGCCTCATGCACATAATTTTTCTGCTACAGAGCTTTTTACAATGCTTATTAATACTATTTTGGCACTGGTATGCATTGCCCCGGTACTGATACTGGTATTCAAACTTAGGGGAGAAGAAACAGAACAGCGGACAGAGCAAGTTTTGAGCGGTGCTGTTTCAAGGGCTATGCATCTTGCGGGCTATGTAGTTATCGCCTTTATTGCCAGTGTGCTAATACCATTTTTGACGACATTTGGCTTGTGGATAGTTGGTTTTTTCATGATGGATGACCCTATTTCTTTTGGTACTATGCTTATGGCTATTATGGTTTATGTACCGGCATTGTGGGTTGTACTTGGTTTGGCAGTATTTATTGTAGGGTTGTTTCCAAAGGCTACGATGTTATGCTGGGCCTACTACGCTTATATATTTATTGTTGGCTTTTTTGGAGACTTGCTTGGATTGCCCAGGTGGGCTATGAGATTGTCGCCTGTTTACTTTATCCCGCGGCTCCCATTAGAAGAAGTAAATAATATCACGCTGTTGGTTTTGATATTAGTGGCAGGAAGCTTGACCCTACTTGGGTTTGTATTTTATCGGCGGCGAGATATAGTGAGTTAAATGAGAAACTATTGTGTGATGCTTGATTTATTTAGAAAAATACGACGCGCTGATGTCGCTATATAAAAAAGTGTAGCAAAATGTTTTATTCAGTTAATCTTTTGTTTGTATTGTTCGTGTTTTCGCTGTATAATTTTCTGTGCAATTAAGATGAGGAAAGATGTCTGTTTAAGGAGGATGCCCGCATGAGTGATTTAATGAAAAATGATAACGCAAGTACGTTCTTTGAAAACGTGGCGCAGATTATCGAAAAAGCACGGCGTTTTGTCGGGCGTACTGCCGATGTAACCATGTGCGCAACCTACTTTGAAATTGGACGTATGATTGTCGAAGAAGAGCAGGGCGGCAAAAGCCGCGCCGAGTATGGCAAAAATTTAATGCCAAAACTTGCAGAGTATTTGACGGCCAAGTTTAAACAGGGATTTTCGTTATCAACGCTGAAAAATGCCAAACAGTTTTACAATGTTTATGCCCCCTCAATTCAGATTAAATTTTCTACTGAAACCGATGCCCACACAAAAAGCCAATCATTGATTAGCTTTTTTGAGAACCAAATTTTTACGAAGAAAAGCCAATCAATAATTAGCCAATCTTATCCGTTTGTTGTCAGTTGGACGCATTATCTTGTTTTAATGCGGATTAAAAATGAAGATGAGCGCCGATTTTACGAAATAGAGGCGGCAAAGCAAGGGTGGACAGTTGAATTTTTGAAAAGGCAATACGGTACAAGCCTGTATGAGCGGCTCGCTTTATCGAGAGATAAAAATGAAGTCATGCGTTTGGCAAAAGAGGGGCAAGCGATGGAAGAACCCCGTGATATGCTAAAAAATCCGCTTGTGCTGGAATTTTTGGATTTGTCGGAGAATACAGCGTACAGCGAAACAGATTTGGAAACGGCAATTATAAATAAGTTATCCAAATTTTTGCTTGAACTCGGCAAAGGATTTTTATTTGAGGCAAGACAAAAGCGGTTTGCCTATGACGAGGAACACTTCAAGTTGGATTTGGTTTTCTATAACCGTCTGTTAAACTGCTATGTGCTGATAGACCTCAAGAATGAGAAAATAAAACATCAGGACTTGGGATATGGAAAGCTGGACGTTATGGAAAGAGCCGAATGATTCGTCCGTAAAACTGAAGGTGTAGCCCTGCATTTACTTAACATAACGTCCCGCCTTTCGTTTTATTTTCCAAGCCCTTGAAGCCAGTTCAACAGTTCACCGTCTTGTTGCCAAAGTGG
>Ga0123355_10003518_pt1 | contig 22478 bp, 23 predicted proteins | sample TergutEmb28metaG_3_FD_89872 | JGI IMG/M metagenome (GOLD analysis project Ga0123355, IMG submission 89872) | Embiratermes neotenicus P1 segment gut microbial communities from Petit-Saut dam, French Guiana - Emb289 P1 | ecosystem: Host-associated > Arthropoda: Insects > Digestive system > Gut ... | reverse complement strand
GGCCTTTATCCAGCAGGCCGTTGTGGGCCAAAGTTCCCGCCCAGCAGATTTCAGCGCGGGCGTTGTACTGGGTTGGGTTCCCGTAGGTAATCGGGGCGTTGTAAAGCACCGAACGCATAAGCCCCTCGATCATGCGGTCACTCACGTCCACATTGTCTTCCGTGGTAAAGTAGCGCTCCATCATATGGGCGAGGATATCCACAATGCCGCAGGCAACTTGATAAGGCGGCAGGGTATAGCTTAGCTCCGGGTTTATTATGGCGAATTTAGGGAAGAGCAGCGGGTGGCCGACCCCGCGCTTATACCAGCCGTCCTCGTTGGTGATAACGCTGTGCGTGCTGCTCTCGCTGCCCGCGGCGGGAATGGTCAGCACGCATCCTACCGGCAGCGCCGCGGTTACAGTCCCTTTGCCGATATAGAGCGGCCAGACGTCCGTGTTCATGGCCACGCCAATAGCGATCGCCTTGGCTGAATCGATAACGCTGCCACCGCCCACGGCCAGGATGCAGTCCACCCCTTCTTTTTTGCATAGCTCAATGCCCTCGTTCACAAGGGAGAGCACGGGGTTGGCCTTTACGCCGCCCAGCTCCACAAACGGGACGCCCGCCTTACCCAGCGAGGCCACTATCTGGTCGTACAGGCCGCTCTTTTTTGCGCTTGCGCCGCCGTAGTGAAGAAGCGCCTTTGTGCCCATAGCTTTTACCTGCGCGCCTGCCTGCTGCTGCGTGTCTTTCCCGAAGATGATGCGGGTTGGGTTCAGGAATTCAAAATTTACCATATTCGCGCCGCTCCTTTATTATGTAATAATCTTATTTTATAATATAACACCGCATCTTGTAAAGGACAATCTCTCACGAGTTGTATTTATTAAAACCCCGGCATATATTGGAAAACGCACGGAAAAAGTGTATAATGTCCATAGAGTGCCGTGAATATTATATTTGGCGCTACGCGATGATTTTCAAATGCGTCCGCTTGCGGACACCTTTGCTGTCCACTGTCAATTGTCAATTGTCCACTGTCAACTATCACTGCGGAGGGATTTTTTATGCTGGAAGACAAAACGCGTATGCTTTCGCTTCTTAAGGGCAAGAAGCTGATATTCGTGGGGCTGGGGGTCAGCCATACCCCCGTCATCGAGCAATTGGCCGAACACGGGATGGATATAACCGTCTGCGACAGGCAAGAGGCCGCACAGCTTGGCGATATCTGCAAAACCCTGTCTGACAAGGGCGTCAAGTTTTTGCTGGGAAAAAATTACCCCGCAGCCTTTGAGGGGGACGTCCTTTTCCGCACGCCGGGCATGTATTTTTTCAGCCCCGAGCTCAATGAATTCCGCGCCCGCGGCGGTATCGTCACCAGCGAGATGGAGCTTTTCTGCCGCTTTTGCCCCTGCCCGGTCATAGGCATTACCGGCAGCGACGGCAAAACCACCACCACAACCCTGATCTCCGAGCTGCTTTTGGCGCAGGGGCACACCGTCCATCTGGGGGGGAATATCGGCCGGGCGCTGCTGCCCGAGCTTGAGCACATCAAGCCGACCGATATAGCCGTGGCCGAGCTTTCCAGCTTTCAGCTCATCTCCATGCGCTGCTCAACCGAGGCGTCGGTGGTGACCAACATGACCCCCAATCACCTGGACGTTCACAAAGATATGCCCGAATACATCGGCGCCAAGAAGAATATCTACGCCCATCAGGACGCGTTCTCCCTCACCGTGCTGGGGGCGGATAACCCCATTACCGCTTCGTTTATCCCCGAAGTGCGGGGCCGGTGCGAGACGTTTTCGCTGAAAGGCCCGGTCGAGGATGGAGCCTACCTGCGCTCGGACGGTATGCTTTGCCGGGTAAAGCGCGGGGTGGAGCAGCCGATCGTCCACCGGGACGAGATCCGCCTGCCGGGCGAGCACAACGTGGCCAATCTGCTGGCCGCCATCTGCGCGGCGGGGGATAGGGTCTCCCCCCAAACAGTGGCCGATGTGGCCCGCGAATTTTCCGGGGTTGAGCATCGCATCGAGCTTGTGCGCACACTTGAGGGCGTCAACTGGTACAACGACAGCATTGCGACGTCCCCCACCCGCGCAATGGCCGGGCTGGCCAGCTTTTCGAGGAAGATCATACTCATCGCGGGCGGCTACGACAAAAACCTTAGCTACGACCCCCTCGCCCCCGCCCTCACCGAAAAGGTGAAGCTGCTGATTCTGATGGGCAAGACGGCCGACAAAATCGAGGATGCGCTGCGCGGCTATTCCGGCTACAGGGAGGGCGCGCCGGTCATCCTGCGGGCAAACGATATGGCACACGCGGTCTCGCTGGCATATGAGCACGCGAAAGACGGCGACGTCGTAAGCCTTTGCCCGGCTAGCGCGTCCTTCGACAGCTACCCCAACTTCGAGGCGCGGGGCCGCCACTTCAAAGAGCTGGTGCAGACGTTATAGCGTGTTTACATGCTATAATTGCACATCAAAAGCCGGTTGCCTCGCAAAAGGCGAGGCGTTGTGCATGAAACATAATGTCCACGCCCTTCTTTGGACATTAATAGCGTGTTTGCAATCGAATTTATATTCGTGGAGGCAGTAGTGAAAATGAAAAAACCTTTGCTTTCCATTTTGATTTTAGTATGCCTTGCTCTTCCCCTCGCTGCTTGCAGCAGGAACGGAGATGGGCTGAATTTGAACGCTCGCAACGTAGAGATAATTGAGCGGCTTACCATTCCGTGGTTAGAGGAAGATGCAGAACAAGAGTGGGTTGAAACCCGAGGCTGGGACGGAGAAGCATTCGGAAGGTATATGGTAATTATCAACACATTTACCGATGAAACTCATATTTCTTACTTGATAGGTTTCTTCAACTCCCTGACATTAACGGCTTCTGATCAGGTTTTAATTGATGCTGCAAGAATGCCTGAAATCTTTAGGATAGTGTATAGGGACGGTACCACTGATTTCATTCAGTTCCATTTTACATCAATGTTTTACAATGATTCATTTTTTCGGATAGCAGATGACGATAGAGGGTTGAGGAGAACCAGAGAACTTGACTACATGCTTATTAGGCTACATGACGATCAAGGCGATTGAGGTAAACTAATAGGCATTATCTGCCGACAGGAACGCGCCTAGCATAAAATATAATGTCCAAACCTTTTCGTGGGCATTATAGTGAGGAGTATTTAACCCCATGAACATCAAACAAACTTTGCTCGATTTATGCGCCCCCAGCGGCATAGCCGGGGACGAAAACGAGGCTGCCGCGCACATCGCCCGGCTGCTGGAGCCTTTCGGCGGGGTGATGCGAAACCCCCTCGGCAGCGTGATCTGCCGGGTGTGGGAGGCCGCGCCGGGGCAGCCGCACCTCCTGCTGGACGCCCATCTGGACGAAGTTGGGCTGATCGTCACCCACATAGAGGACTCCGGCTTTTTGCGGGTGGGCGGCTGCGGTGGCATAGACAGGCGGGCGCTACCGGCCTCGCCCGTGATAATTCACGGCAAAAAGGGCAAAATAAACGGCGTGATCTGTTCCAGCCCGCCACACCTTGAGGGCGGCAAGGAAAAGAAATTCGCGCCGGTGGATGAGCTGTACATCGATATCGGCCACACGAAGGAGCAGGCGCAGAGGCTGATCTCCCCCGGGGACAGAGTGAGTCTGAATGCGCCCTCCCGCCAGCTTTTGGGGGATAAAATCTGCGGCAAAGCGCTGGATAACCGGGCGGGCTGCGTGTCTCTCCTGTACGCCCTTGAACTACTGCGCGATGTGCAGCCCGGCTGCGGCCTGAGCGTGATTTTTTCAACGCTGGAGGAGACTGGCGGGCAGGGCGCGAAAACCGCCGCCCACCAACTGCGGCCCACCCACGCCGTTGTGGTGGACACCAGCTTTGCCCACACCCCCGACAGCGCAAAAACCAAGTGCGGCATTATGGGCAAGGGCCCGATGATCGGCGTTGCGCCCATACTCAGCAGAGAGATGGCTGATCGGCTTATCCGGGTAGCAGAGGCGCAGAGCATCCCCTATCAGCACGAGGTTATGGCCGGGCCTACCGGCGCCAACGCCGACCACATCGCCGCCACCCGCGCGGGCGTGGCCACCGGGCTCGTTTCTATCCCGCTAAAATATATGCACACCCCGGTTGAGTGCGCGGCGCTCCCGGATATCGAAAATACCGGCAGGCTGCTGGCCGCCTTTGTAAAAGATTTCGCAGCGGAAAGGGGCGGCGCGCAATGAAAAGCACCATCGAACTTATCGTAGGGCTGAGCGATATCCCCGGCGTTTCCGGCTGCGAACAGGCCGTGCGAGATGAGATCATCGCTCTGATAAAAGATCACTGTGAGCGCTATGAAGTTGACGCACTCGGCAACCTGATCGCCTTCAAGAAGGGCGAGAGGGCGCCGCTCAAGCGGATTATGCTCAGCGCCCACATGGACGAAGTCGGCCTCATCGTCACCCACATTGAGGAGGACGGCCTGCTGCGCTTTGCCACCGTCGGCGGGATAGATTCGCGCGTTCTCTTCGGCAAGGCGGTGGAAATCGGCCCCAGTCGGCTGTGCGGGGTGATCGGCGGCAAGGCGGTGCATCATCTGACCGAGAAGGAAAAGGAGGCCGTGCCGGAACCGGAATCGCTGTTGATCGACGTCGGCGCCACCGACAGGGCGGAAGCCGAAAAACATGTATCCCCAGGCGACTTCGCCGTTTTTTCGGGCGGGTTTGCCGATCTGGGCGAAAACTGCTTGATGGGCCGGGCTTTGGACGACCGCGCCGGGTGCGCCCTGCTGGTCGAGCTGTTGCGCTCGCCGCTGCCATACGACTGCCATTTTGCATTCACCGTGCAGGAAGAAACCGGCTGCACCGGAGCCATGACGGCGGCTTACGCCGTTGCCCCGGACATCGGCATTGTTGTGGAAACCACCACCGCCGCCGACATCGCCGGGGTGCCTGCCGGCAAAAAAATCTGTGAGCTGGGCGGCGGCCCGGTGCTCTCCTATATGGATCGCGGAACCGTTTACGACAAGGCGCTTTACGATCTGGCCTTCGAAATCGCGGGGGAGTCGGGCATCCCCGCCCAGACCAAATCGGCGGTGGTGGGGGGCAACGAATCCCGCAGCGTTCAGGCGGCGGGACGCGGCGCGAAGGTGCTGGCGGTCAGCCTGCCGTGCAGGTATCTGCACTCGCCGTCGCTGCTCATCCACAAAGGCGACGTAGAACACACCCTGCGGCTGCTGGCCGCGCTTATCCAAAAACTTGGCGGAGGTGCGCTGTGACCTATCCTGATTTTTTTAATATCTCCCCCGTGGTTCTGCAAATTGCCAAGACTGTGCAGTCCATGTGCAAGGGCGCTTTCGAGCGTGTTGACGATATTTGCGAGCACAATTCTCTGAGGGTGCTGGCCGCTTTTGGCGAGGAGCGGATCAGCGAAAGCCACCTGCTGGGGACGTCCGGCTACGGCTACTCCGACCGCGGGCGGGATGCGCTTGACCGCGTTTATGCCCGCGCTTTCGGCGCCGAGGACGCGCTTGTGCGGCACACTTTTGCCTGTGGCACCGCCGCGATAGCCACCGCCCTCTTCGCTCTGCTGCGCCCGGGGGACGAGATGGTCAGCCTGACCGGGCGGCCCTACGACACCCTGCACGCCACATTGGGACTGACCAAACAGCGGGGTATCGGCTCGCTGGCCGAGTTCGGCGTCAAATACCGGGAGCTGCCCCTGCGCGAAGACGGCAAGGTTAATCTTGATGGCATACCCGCCGCCGTGCAGGGGGCAAAGGTGGCTTACATCCAGCGCTCACGGGGATACAGCCTGCGCCCGTCCATAAGCGTTGACGGCATCGGCGAAATCATCCGGGCGATAAAATCGGCAAACGACCGCGCGTGGATTGTGGTGGACAACTGCTACGGCGAATTTGTCGAAAAGCTCGAGCCGACCGCCGTGGGGGCCGACCTGATAATGGGCTCGCTGATAAAAAATCCCGGCGGGGGGATTGCCCGCACGGGTGGATACATCGCGGGCAAAAGCGATTTGGTGGAGCGCTGCGCCCACCGCCTGACCGCACCCGGGCTGGGCCGTGAGGTCGGCTGCTCGCTCGACCAGAATAAAAACATGTACATGGGCTTTTTTTACGCGCCGGGGGTGGTTGCCAGCGCCGTTAAAACGGCGGTGTTCGCCGCCGGGCTTTTCGCCGCGATGGGGTACGACGCTTATCCTTCCGCCAGGGAACCGCGCACCGATATCATTCAGTCGGTCGTCCTGGGCGGGCCGGAAAAGCTGGCCGCTTTTTGCCGGGGGATACAGCAGGGCGCGCCGGTCGATTCTTTTGTAACCCCGGAGGCCTGGGATATGCCGGGGTATGACAGCAAGGTGATAATGGCGGCCGGGGCGTTCAACATGGGCGCTTCGATAGAGTTGAGCGCCGACGGCCCCATGCGCCCCCCTTACGCCGCCTGGATGCAGGGCGGGCTCAGCTACCCGGTCGGCAAGCTGGGTGTAATGATGGCCGCAACCGAACTGCTGGGGTCTATTTCGCAGTGAGAAAACCCCCGCTTATTGCGGGGGTGAGATAAGGAGGCGCCTGTAATGGAAGGTAAGCAAGTGGGGCGGCTGAAGGGTGCTCCCATAATTTTGTCGATTGTGTTCGTGTTGCTTATCATCGGGTATATAACAGACCACCCCTCGGTTAGGGACAACATGCGTATACGGGAATTCCAAAGATGGATTCCACAGATAACAACGTTTTTCGAGCAGCACCGGGAAGATTTCGACACGCTTAGAACCGGAGAGTTTTCCGCGAACCATGCGGTTGTATTCCGTGTCGGGCTAGGGGACGATGCCCGCTTGAGGCTGACTTATGGAGAAGAAGGGCGAATAGAGGTTGAGCAGGACGATTGGCATACAATCGAGTGGCTTCCGGACGAAGAAAAAGACGCGATTTTCTCTGTTATGGACACTATGCTGGGTGCGGATTGGAGCCGCTTTTCATCCATTGGCGCTGAACGCGCCGCATTGCGCAGCACAGGTGGCGGCGGCTATAGCGAAGGTATATTCATATTTTACCCCGGCGTAGAGCCACGAAGATTTGGAGATGGTTGGGTACCGCCGAACGTTGAGGATCGTACATACACGGTGGCTTTAGGTCATGGCTATCATCTTTTAATGCATGTCTCACGAGGCCCCGGCGGCATGGGCGCGGCTTTCGGCATGATTTTCCGAATGATTCACATGTCGCTTATAGTAATTTTCGCTGTCATCTTGATTTTACTGTATTTTAAGTGGTATGCCCTGCGCACCAAAAAAAGCGGCAAATAAGCGCACGCTCCCGCCCCGGCGGGGGCGCTTTACTATCCCGGCGTGATGACCGCTTAGTTTTCCTTTTCCCCATCATTTGCAGCTTCGCTATGCGTTATCACCAAATTTACTGAGGCGACGATAAAAGAAATGATTATGAATAGGAAGTACACGAGAATCACGTACAAATAATCAAGCCCGCCTAAAAACCCACCGCCCAGCGCCCCGACTTGAAATTGCCTCGCAATAAAAAACAACGGAACAGAAATCAGCAGGCTGAAAAAAGCTGCCATAAAGCGACCGTCCAACACGATGGAGAGCGCAAACAATATGAAAAATATCGGGAGTATAAAGGCCGCTATTCCCAACAGAAAGAATAATATGTTTACAATGTCTGTCTCCCAAATCAGGTTCTCGGCCAAAAAAGGCGCTTGAAATTCTAAGTAAATCACCGCGGCAGCAAAAATGATAAACCCACTAACAGCGTGGCGCAAATCGTTTGCCTTTCTGTATTTGAAAGAAAGGCGCAGCAAAACCGCGCTTCCAATAAGAGGAATGGACGCAACAAAATATCCAAGAAATGCCCAAAAGTCCACCGCTTTGGCCCCCTTCGCTTACGCTATCAATTTTCTTGCCCAATATAATCTCCCGCGCTGCTTAGGTCTATTTCGCAGTGAGAGGCCGACGTTAACGTTCCCGCTCTCCACCGCGCCAATCGGCATACATCCTTACCCCGTGTACACAAACTTCACTTCTGACGCCATCTTCGGCTTCAAGCAGAAAGTGCGTGCCGTTATCCTCTAAGACAACATGAGGGATCATCCTCAGCCATACAGGTATATCTTCGCCAAATGGGGTTTCATCGCTGTTAAAATACCGCTGTGCGGTTATAATCACCATCGACCCCACTTCGATTGCACCGGATGGCATATTTTCAGGGCGCTCCAGCTTTTCACCGGTGTAAATGCAAAAGGCAAAAGCCCTGCCCTCCAATGTGCTTATATGCAAGATATCATGCACGTAGTTAAAAACCCCGCCCGCTAAATGCCAACCGCCAATCGGGGGCAGCGGACTCGGATACTGCATAGACTGAACATCATCAACCAGGTCGGAAACCCGCCACTGCCTATAAGGTACGCCCATTTCATAGAACCTTAGCACAATACCCGTTTCAAAGAACGCTTGTCTGTCTCTATAATTCAGAAAGCCAAAATATCGGCTGTAAAGTTTGGCGTGGTGTGTTCCGGTGGATGAAATATAGTGGAAACGCAGGTTCATAATGCTTTGGGCGCCGTAATCATATATTCGGTACAGCAGTTGCCGCGGCTCTGCGTTATCATAAACACCGGTTATGTATCCCGATGTATTTGTTTGGTCTCCGAATGTGCTTATCGCCTCAAAATACGCCATATACCCGGTGTTGGGAAACAGCGATACCCTTGCATCCCGCCCAAATAGTTCGTCTACGGTTCTGTCCGGTTCAAACGGAATATCGTCTGTGACATTGAGCAGATACCCGGCCTCATCAGGTTCTAATATATTGGTTGTGTCAGATACGCCGCCGGGCTCAGATGGTTCTGTGTATACCGGGGCGTTGTTTTGATTGTTGGCTGCACACCCGGCCAAAATCAACACCGCTGCAAGAAAACCCGCTACAATTCTAAGTTTCATATGCCATTCCCTCAAAAACGCACTGCCCAATAGGAATATAGCCGGCCGTCTGACTGATGAATGTCTACTCGTATCCGGCAAGCAATATCCTTTCCAGAAAAATCGAATAAGTGCGCATAGCCCTCTGGGCCATTCCCGGCCAGGCTTCGTTAATATAGTGCAGGCAGTCTCTTTCGCTGTGCAGCAGCCCGGGCTGAAACATGTTTTCCCTGGCTTCAGTCAGTCCCGCTAAAACTATCACCGTGTAGCCCTCCTGCAAAAACGGCAGGTTGTCCGAATTCCAAAAGATACCTTCGGGAAAAGCAATCAGCTCTAAATCGTATTGTCTGCGCAGTTCATCGGCGATATCGTCCACCCTCCGGCTGATGGCACTTACCTGCGGCGGCTCATTCTCCCGGCCATGACCGGCTGCATGCAAGAGATAAGGCCCCTCAAAAAGCGCGTCTGCGTTTACCATAAAGGCAATCCTGTCCCGCTGCTCACCCGTCAAAGAGTTTAGGTAGAAATGCGCCCCCATAAGGCCGGTTTCTTCCGCGCCGAAGAAAACATAAACAATTGTGTAGTAGTTGTCCTGGTGCAACATGCGCCGCGCGCTCTCCAGCAGCAGAGCTACGCCCGAGGCGTTATCTGCCGCACCCGGGTATTGGAACCCGTCGTAGTGAGCGCCCACAACAATTACCTGCTCGCTTTGACCCGGCACAGTCAGGATAACATTTTGGCTGAGACGCCCTTCCCGTACCGGAAACTCCCTGAAGAAGTCCCGGCCCCCGCTGTCTGCAACGAATTCCCACGGGTCCCATGCCCACTCGGAGGTTTCTTCCCAGCTAAACTCCTGCACCTCAATGTTTGTATGCCCCATGGCCAAAAGCTCGTCCGCAATCCATCGGGCGGCCTCCAGCTCCCGGTACGAGAAGGGAGTGCGCCCATACAAGTTGTCGTTGATAAATAAGATGTACTCCATGGCTATGTAGCCGTGAGGAACGATGATTTGCTCCTCAGCAGGAGCGCCGCTCTCAGGGTTTGCGGTCTGTTCTGCGGCTATGTAATCGTAAGGTGGTGTGTCCTGACCGTCAACCGGAGCGCCGCCCTCAGCGCCCGGGACTCTTGAAACGCAGGACGCCAGCAGCAGCAAGAGCAGCACGCTCAAAATAATGACTGCGCATTTTCTCATTACGTTGTCCTCCTAGTCCCTGATTCTATTCAAATGTTCTTAATGTTTGGGGAGTTGCACCGGTCTTGCCGAACTTATAGTGCATGTATTCACTTGAAAGCCATTTAATATAACTTTCATTCTGTGAAGCAACAAGGCAACGCTTCTCCTCACACAGAATACGATACAAATTGATTGTGTGAGGGGTGGAATAAAGATTTAAGAAATGTCTAAGCTGACTTGATGAGCCTGCAAAAATCATAAAGCAAGGTGAAATAGGCATAATCATGCATAGCGAATACTTGAGTGAATGTCTTTCGCTTGGCACAAAAATAGATATTGCATTATCTATTAAAACCAGTGGCCTGTTTGCAAATTTTTGATGATTAAATCGAACTAAAAAAAGATGCTCCAATGAAATAATATTTGCTTCGCCCACGCTTTCAAGCATCAATTCAAATGTATCAATGATCTTGCTATCTATCTTCCTGTTCGTATTACTTAGCTGCAACATAGACACCTGTAACACATAATTAAAGATCGTGTTGTATTTTTTACTCAAAACATCTACGCAAACATCTTCGGCAAACGTATTATACGGTGCATTTAATATTGAATCAATCATTGGCTTTATTTGGTTTTCTATGTTTTTTCCAAAAGCGCTTTCTAAAGACTGCCTCCATGCATTTCGCTTCATAAAAAGCAAATCTTCTCGCGTCTTTTTGCTTGTCACTATCCCAGTGTTGCAGTCTAGCAACCACATTGGAACTCCTTTGATAGTACGAAAGTTATTAGCGAAAAACCTCGATAAATAATGGTTTCTTATGGTCATATTCTTATTTTTCATTGCTACCCCTTTGAGTCTCTAACATCATCCGATATCTTTTTATCAACACTGCCGCTCAAATCCTTCCTAGTCCCTGATTCTATCTCCCAATACCAATATAACCACCCGCCAAGCACTTGTCAATCTTTCCTTCATGCCACTCCGCGTTCTACCCCTCACGCCCTTCGCATACAATGTAGGGGAGGCCACGCGTTTTGACCAAATCATGCCGGAGGTGCCGCTTATGATCTGCCGCGTTTCCGATTTGCAGTACAAGGAAGTGATAAACGTGCGCGACGGCAGCAGCCTCGGCAACGTATCCGACGTTGAGGTGGACACCGTCACAGCCAAGATATCCGCACTCATCATTTACGGCAGGCGCAGGCTGTTCGGGCTGTTTTTGCGCGGGGATGATGTAATCATCCGCTGGTGCGATATCGAAATGATCGGCGCGGACGCCATTCTGGTAAACATGCGCCCTGAATTCCGCGAGCACCGCAAAAAGAACCCCGGCGTGTTGGGCCGGCTGTTTAGCTAGAGAAGTGCATAAAAATCGGCGTGGCCCCACAGCCCGCCGATTTCTCTTTTTTCGCTATGTGATGACGCGCCCGGTATCCTTGTCAAACAGGTGGATCTTGTTGCAATCCACCGCTATGCGGATTTTATCCCCCGCCTTCACCTGCGTGTGCGGCGGAACTTTCGCGATAAGGCTTTTCCCACGGCTTACGGCGTATACATAGATTTCGGAGCCCATCAGCTCGGCCAGCTCGACGTCGGCTTCCAGCGTGCCGGTGGTGGGCTGGTTCATGTACGCCTCTTCCAGATGCAGATTCTCCGGACGCACGCCGACGACCACCGCCTTGCCCGCATACGGCGCAATTTTTTCATAACCCATCCGCTCAGGCAAAAGCGGGAAGGTGCTCTCGCCTGCCTGCACTGTGTATCCGTCCCCCACCTTTGTGACCTCACCTTCCATAAAGTTCATGGGCGGCGTACCGATAAACCCGGCCACAAACAGATTGCAGGGGCTGTCGTACAGTTTTTGGGGGGTGTCCACCTGCTGGATAAACCCCTCGTGCATTACGACTATCCGGTCGCCCATTGTCATGGCCTCTATCTGGTCGTGGGTGACGTATACAAACGTTGTGCCAAGCCGCTTGTGCAGCTTTGTCAGCTCGGCCCGCATGGAGGCGCGCAGCTTGGCGTCCAGGTTGGAAAGCGGCTCATCCAGCAGGAAGACGGCCGGGTCGCGCACCATCGCCCGGCCGAGCGCCACCCGCTGCCGCTGCCCGCCGGAAAGTGCCTTCGGCTTGCGCTGAAGCAGGTCTTCTATATCCAGAATCTTGGCCGCTTCTTTTACCTTGCGGTCAATCTCATCTTTTGGGGTTTTGCGCATCTTCAGCCCGAATCCCATGTTCTTGTATACGGACATGTGGGGGTAAAGGGCATAGTTCTGGAAGACCATGGCGATGTCGCGGTTTTTTGGAGGGACGTCGTTTACCAGCGCATCGCCGATGTAAAGTTCGCCTTTTGTGATCTCCTCCAGCCCCGCTATCATGCGCAGGGTGGTGGATTTGCCGCACCCCGAAGGCCCCACAAGGATGATAAACTCCTTGTCCTCAATTTCCAGGTTGAAGTCGTTGACCGCCGTGACGTCGCCGGGGTACACCTTGTATATCCCCTTCAGGGAAATGCCTGCCATAGCTTTACCTCCCGGTTTGATTTATGCACGATTAAAATACGATCTGGGCTTACCCGTTCTCAGAGGCAAACCGCTTCTTCGCATCATTAACTGCGTCTATCCATTCTTGCCTATGGTTGGATTTTATGTCCGGCACAACCCTCCCACCGCTGGACGCCGTTATTGTCAGCACCCTAAACAGGCCTTTTTTCAGGATCTCTATGTTTGAGACTTCGTCAAGGCCAAGGGAAAACCTCATTTCCTTCGGGCGAGATAGCAGGTTTTGCGACAGGTTGTTCATAATGGCGAAAGACATAGAGTTAGTGCGGCCCATCACAATAGAAGGGTCGCCAATCCAAAATATCCGCTGGTTGGTCAGAATCAGCGCGCCCTTTTGCCCGGCTGCCATATCGCCGGGGAGGGTGACCCTGCACGCCATCCTTTTTAATACAGTTTCTTTTTGCGGGGCCTCCAGGCTGGCGCCGCATACCGGGCATGAAGTAAGCGCGCTTTCACCCTTTGATTTTTCAGCACAAACGGTGCAGGTGGTTTCCATTTTCGCCACAACAATTCTCCTGTTTCTTATAAATTTTCTGCCACGCTAACTTTCCTAGTCGCGGCTGGTCATCAACTCCAGCACAAGGCTTGCGATCCGCTCGAGCTCGTCGGCGGTGGTGTACTCCTCGGTGCTGTGGCATTTTTCCATAGCGTTGGCTATAACCAGCCCGCGCAGCCCGTGTCCATACAGCGCGTTGTAATCGCTCAGCCCGTGAGTGGGGACAAAGGAAAAGGGCAGCCCCAGCTTCTCGCAGGCAGCTTTATGCCGCAGGACAGACGGGTGCGCCTCGTCCACGGTGTAGGCTGCGCTTACCCGCTCGTATTCAGTATCTGCCGAGGCTCCCAGCTCTGCCGCCGCATCCCTGAAACAAGCAAAAATTTCCTCAAGCTGCGCCGTGGCCTGAGCCTGGTCAAAGCTGCGGATTTCGCCCTTCACCACACATCTTTGCGGGATAATGTTTCGCGCGCTGCCGCCGTCTATCATACCTACATTTACGGTCATCCGGTCGCCCACATGGCCAAGCTCCATCCGGCTGATGGCCGCCGAGGCCGCTCGTATAGCGTGAACCCCCTGCTCAGGCGCGAACCCGGCGTGGGCGGGCTTGCCGTGGATTGCCACCTCAAAAGTTAGGATGCAGGGCGCACAGCTGGCCGCAGTGCCCACAGGCCCGGTCAAATCCAGCACGTAGCACTGCTTGGATTTTAGCGCCGCCGCATCAAACTGCGCGATGCCCCGGCAGTAGATTTCCTCGGCCACCGTAAACAGCACCTCGATGGGCCGGTGCGGCTTGCCGCTCTCCCGCATGGCCTGAATAGCCTCTAAAATCGCGGCCACGCCGGAAAGGTCGTCCGCGCCCAGAATCGTGCTGCCGTCAGATGTGATTCTGCCGTCCTCGTGCACAGTCGCCTTCTTGCCAATCCCGGGCGTGACCGTATCCATATGGCAGCAAAACAGCAGGGGAGGCAGCTCCAGCGCGCCGGGCAAAAACGCGTGCAGGTTCCCGGCATTGCCGCCCAGTTTTACACCGGCGCCGTCCTCCTTAACACTCATCCCCAGTTTTTGCATGGCGGCGCTCAGGCAGTCGGCCATCTGCCGCTCCCCCAGCGAAAGGCTGTCAATCGAAACCAGCCGCTTAAACGTGTCCAGCAGTCTTGCGCGGTCAACCATATGTCTCACCTCTAAAATTCTTCGAGCAGAGCCAGTAACTCTTTTTCGTCGATCTGCTTTCCGAGGCATCCAATCGCCTGTACGCAGACGCCGCCCTTTATGTTGCCCAGCTGCACGCACTGCGCGAAATCGCGGCCGTGGTACAACCCGTATAAAAACCCGCTTAGAAACGCGTCCCCCGCGCCGGTTGCGTCCACCGCCGTGATCCCTTTTAGCGGCTCGATCAGCGTCTTCACCCCGTTTTCCTTGATGAGGCAGCCATCCCTATCCAGTTTGACCATCGCCTTGGGGAAGTAGTTTGCCAGAACATCCAGCGCATCGTCCGGGTTTGACGTCCCGGTCATCTTCAGCGCTTCGCCCCGGCTGGGTGTGTAGTAGTCGGCCAGTTCAATGTAATCCGAGTAGGCCTCAAGGCTTAGATCATCGCTCCAGCCCATGTCGAGAACCAGCTTGGCCCCGTCCGCCTTCTGCGCCCTGTGCAGTTCCAAAAATTCGGTACCCATCAGTGAGAAACTCGCCCCGGCGGACGCGTCTATCATCTTCTTTGTCATTTCCGGCAAAACCGGCTCGCTCTCCCGGTAGGATACAAATGTGCGGTCCCTGCGCGTTATCATCGCGCTGGTGACGGTCAGCGGCATACCCGTGCCGGTGTAGAGGTTGACGAAATCCATCTTGTGGCGGGCGTACTCTTGCCTTATCAGTCCGCAGAACAGGCCCTCGCCCACAAAGGTGGCAAGCCGCACCGGCACGCCCAGCTTTTGCAGGTTTATCAGGGTTGCGGGCGGCCCGCCCCCAATCTGGATATCAAATCCGGTGGCGTAGGCCTCTGTGCCTTCGGCCGGCAGCGCGGCAAGGCCGCTGTATAAAATGTCGCAGTTGGTGTATCCCGCCCCAAAAACGAAGCTCATCCGCCCCACTCCCCGATATAATCCCGATTGTGCTCAATATACCGCTCGCACAGGCTCTGCGCCCGCGAGTAGGAACCAACCAGCGGGTGCAGCATCAGGCATTCGGTTGCCGCCTGCCTGCTTTTCTCCCGCAGTGCCTGGGAAGCCAGCCGCTCGTACGCCTTAACCCGCCGGATAAGCTCCATCGGCAGCCCGGCGATGCTTGTAAAGTGGTCGGGCGTATACCCGTCTTTTGTGATATCGCAGGACACTTCCACGACGTCGTCGTCCCGCAGGCCGGGGATTGCGCCGTTGTTCGGCACACATATAATCATCTTGGACTGCCTGCCCAGCGCCACCCCCTCAATATACTTCAGGGCAACCCCGGCGTACCCTCCCGGATCCTTGCCGTGGATGTCAAACTTAAACGGCGGCTTATGGGGCGTCTGCCCCGTCTCGTTAGACATATACGCAGCCTCCCGTTTGCCGTACCACTTTTCGAAGACGGCCAGGCACTGATCAAAATCGTTTTCGGCATCCATCCCGGCCAGTTCCCTGCGCATTTCGATGTTTATATCCCTTATCAGCTCGCCGCGGGTGGCCCCGGCGTTTAAGATGTTTGCAACGGCGATTTCCGGGTAAAAGTAGTAGTAGAGATACTCGTTGAGCAGCAGTCCGATATGCCGGGTTAGGTTCTTGTCGAAGTACTTCATCTCGGTGCGCTGGTAGAGCCTGTCGTCCCCGATTAGCTCGCCGAGCATCTCCTTGCCGCGAACGCGCACGCTGTCAAAAAAGGAGAGGTGATTGAGCCCGAAGCACCTTCCCACCACCTCGTCCGGCTCTACTTCGCAAAGCGCGGCTATGTCGTGCAGCAGCCCGCTGGGGGCGTCGCAGATTCCGATGGTGAAGTCGTAGCCCATATCCAGCAGCGCCTGGGATACAACCCCGGCCGGATTTGTAAAGTTGAACATCTTGGCGCCGGGCTTTGCAAAGCGCTTTATCAGTTCACAGTACCGGGCCAGCGCCGGCGCCGAGCGCATGGCGAAGGAAAACCCCGCCGCCCCCGTGGTCTCCTGGCCGAGCACGCCGTGGGAAAGCGCGATCCTCTCATCCCCGATCCGCTGGTCGTCACCGCCCACCCGGATTGTGGAAATTACAAAATCCGCGTCCGTGACAGCCTCCTTGGCGTCCGGTGTGATGTAAAAATCCACCTTATCGTCAATGCGCGCAGCTACCTGCGCGGCCATCCCGCCGAAGATATTAAGTTTGTCCGCGTCGTCGTCCATGAAAACGATCTCGCGGATACCCAGTTCCCCGGCGCGGTGCACAAGGCTTTTGGCCAAAAAAATCGAGCGCACGCCTCCGCCGCCAATCACAGCAAGTTTCACCTGTTACAACGCACCTCTCAAAACAAACTGCCGGCCTGATTCAGGGTTAACGGGTTGCGCAAATACAGCCCCTCGGCGTACTTGCAGCCCCCGAGATACCCAAACCACTCTGCCAGGCGCTCGGCGTGCCCCACTATATTCTGGGATGCGTGCGCCGCGCAGCAGGCCAGCTTTTCCTCGTATACGTCCTCAATGTTGACCAAGATATCCGGCCCCCGCTTGTTTGTACGCAGGTCTCCGGAAAAATACATCAGCTCCTTGGGCTTCCAGTCGGAGCCATCCTGCGAGTGCTTTTTCAGCCCGGCCACAAAAGAAGCCGCCTCAACGGTTTGAGAAACCGCCACATGATCGGGGTGGTAGTCGTCCCTGTGCAGGGTTAGCAAAATTTTGGGCGAGCACTCCCGCAGCAGCGGTATAAGCGCATCCACCGCTTCCTGCCCGAAGAACATGCCCGCGTCGGGGAAATCCAGGTGCCGGAAGTAATCCAGCCCCAGCAGCCCGTTTGCGTGCAAGGCTTCCTGCTCGCGGGTTTGCTGCTGTGCGTAGCCGCCGCTCTCCCCTCTTGTGCATATTATCAACCCTGTCTTTTTGCCCTCTTTCTTAGCTTTGAGGAAGATTCCCCCCGCGCAAATCTCAAGGTCGTCCGGGTGGGCGGTAACGGCCAATAGATCAATCATGGTGTCGCTCCTTTCAGGGCTTACTCCTTCGTTCCGCTAATCGCGATGCCCTCAATAAACTGCCGCTGGAATATGAAGAAGATTATAATCATCGGCCATACAGCCATCGTGCTCGCGGCCATTACATGCGGCCAGACGGTTGTGTGCTCGCCTATCAGCATCGCAAGCCCGGCGGAGAGTGTAAGCCGATCCATCGAAGTGTTTACAATCAGCGGCCAGAGCAGCTCCCGCCACGAGTTAAGCCCGGTGAGGATGGCCAGCGAGATCAGCGCGGGCTTCATAAGCGGCATGAGTATCTTCCAGTATATCTGGAAGAAGTTGCAGCCATCAATTCGCGCCGCCTCGTCGAGGGATTTTGGCAGGGACATAAAGAACTGCCGCAGCAAAAACGTGCCGAACACCCCGAAGATGCGCGGCAGCCACAGCGCGGTAAGCGTATTGGTGAGATTCCAGTTGACCATCATCTGGAAGTGGGGAATCAGGAAAATTTGCCCCGGCACCATAAGCAGGGCCAGCGCCGCGAAGAACAGCGCGTTCTTAAACGGGAACTCCAGCCGCGCAAAGGCGTAAGCGGCTAGCGAGCTTATAAACATTTGCAGCACAACGGTAATCACCAGCACCGCGAAGGTGTTGATGTAAAAGCTCATGAATGGAAACCTGCCCCATACGTTGGGGTAAGCGCCCGCGTACCACTCCTGCGGGAGGACGGTAATCGGCAGGCGGATGCTCTCCTCAAATGTTTTAAACGAGGTGAATATCATCCAGAGGAAGGGCCCAAGCGTGAGCGCAACGGTAAATATCAAACAGCCGTGCACAAGAAAATGTTTGCGTTTCATGTCCGCGCCCCCCTATTCATAGTGCACCCATTTTTTCTGGAAGAAGAGCTGAACCGCCGTGAAAATCATTATGATTAAAAACAGCACCATAGAAATAGCCGCGCCGTAGCCCTGGTTGAACAGTCGGAAAGATTCCTCGAAGAACCAGCTTACCAGGCTGCGCGAAGAACCCCAGACGGCCGAGGGGTAGCGGATCATCAGGATAATAAAGTCGAACACCTGGATCACCTGGATTATCACCGTAATCAACACAAAGAAGATAACCGGCGAGAGCAGCGGCAATGTGATTTTGAAAAACTGCTGGGTGGGGCTTGCGCCGTCAATCTCCGCGGCTTCGTAGTAGCTTCTCGCTATCCCCTGCATACCGGCCAGAAACAAAATCATCTGGTAGCCCACATTGCTCCATATCAGCACAACCGAAATTGCCGGTATTACAAAGCGCGGGTCGGCCAGCCAGGGTACGCCCTGTATCCCGAAAAAGCCAAGGGCGGCGTTAATAATTCCGAACTGGTAGTTCATAAGCCCGCGCCAAATAAGGCCGATTGCGGCCGGCATGGTAACGGCGGGCAAAAAGATAAGCGTGCGGTAAACGCCTTTGAACTTGATTTTCATGTTAAGCCAGTTGGCGAGCAAAAGCGCGAGTATTACAATGGCGGGAACGCTGAGTATCACGTACTGAAGCGTCTGTATAACCGCCGCCGGGAACCTGGAGTCGCCAATCAGCCGGACGTAATTGTCCAGCCCGATAAAGCTGGTCTCCCCGAATGTGGTTTTGTCCGTAAAACTGTACCAAAAGTTTTGGAAAAAGGCATAGAAGAAAAACACGCCAAGCCCGGCGTACAGGGGCAAGATGAACAAATACCCCGCCAGCGCCTCTCTTCTTTTTTTCTTGCTCACTAAATCACCCGCCCACTGTATAGTTCCCCCGCTGCAAAAAGCGGGGGAACTATATGTTTTGATTTTATAAGGGTTACTCTATGCCGAGCACTTCAAGCAGTCTTTCCTGAATTTGCGCCGTGCCCTCTTCCGGGGTAATCATTCCGGCCCAGATTTGCGGAACAATCTCGTTGATTGTGGCCATAACGTCTGTCAGGCGCTCGTGGGTGGGGAAGGGGAACGCCGTGGGCAGGGCCGCGAGGATTACGCTGGAATCAATGTTGTCGAACTGATAGTGGTGGTATGCCGCGAGGAAGGCGGGCATACTGATTCCGGTTTGCGCACGCACGCGGTTTGCATCGTAACCGGCCAGGAACTGGATAAGTTCCCACGCTTCTTCAACATGCTCTGTGGTTGCATTCATGGTAAAGGCCATGCCGCCAAGCACCGAGTGGTTGTTTGCGGCTTTGCTCGGCTGCTCTATAATGCCGATATTTGGCGCAAAGGACAAATCGTCTATAACGGACGCTCTCCAGGAACCGGCGTAGATCATAGCCGCGCGCTGTGCGCTGAAGATGTCGATGCCGATTGTGTCTGACAGGATGGCGAAGGAAGGCATAACGCCGGTATACATCAGGTCTACAACATTTTGGTATGCCTGCACTGTGGCGGGCAGGTCAAAGCCCGGGCGGAAGGTTTCCTCGTGAAGGATATATCCGCCGTTTTGCACAACGAAGTTAAAGTGCGAGGGCTGCGGGTCAAGCTCCATTACAAGCGCGTATTCGTTGCCGCCCGCTGCTGCGATAGCATCGCGCAGCTCTTCGCCTATGGCAACCATATCCGCCCATGTCCAGCCCGGCTGTGGGGTGTCAACGCCGTAAGACTCAAAGATTTCGCGGTTGTAGTACACGTTTACCACGTCGTGCCCAACCGGCAGGCCCCATATTTCGCCGTTGCGTGTGTATAGCTCTACAACGCCCTGCGTCCACTGGGTCATGTCAACGCCGTCTCTGGCAATCAGGTCTGTCAGCGGGCGAAGAACGCCTGCTTCGGCGTAACGCGGCATGAAGGTGTTCATCCAGAATACATCCGGAAGATCATCGGCGCCGGCAGCTGCGTCAAGGCGGGTCCAGTACTGCGCCCATGGTGTGAGTTCAATCTCGACTTCGATCCCGGTCTGGGCTGTAAACATGTCGAGGATGTCGCGGTAGACAGCGGCCTGAACTTCATCCCACATGGCAAAGCGAAGGGTAACGTCGCTTGCGGGCGGGGTAGGCTCACCGTTGTCCGCGCCGTTGCCGGCCGGTGGCGTTGGTTGCGTGGGCGCGGCGGGGGCACACGCGGCAAGCACCATAAAGCACACCATCAAAACGGCAACAATGCAAATCATTCTTTTCTTCATCAAAATATAGTTCCTCCTTAATAAGCAATTCGTCATCGCAATTATACAATATGCCCACTTGCGCACTTGTACAATGCTATGATATGATGTTTTTGACGAAAAGTCAAGAACCGTTTTCCTATCCTGCTATTTTTTAACAGTTTTACGTATCGCTCCAAACCACGGTCAAATCGGGGTGCAGCTGTAGTATAGATGCCGGAACTTTCGGCGTTATGGGGCCGTGCAGCGCCTCCTTAAGAATACCCTTTTTACCCGCGCCATTTGCCACAAGCAGGATTTTGCGCGCGCTCATAATGGTACCTATCCCCATCGTCACCGCTTTGCGGGGAACCGCCTGCGGATCGTCAAAAAAGCGGGCGTTGGCTAGGATGGTTCTCTCGTCCAACTCAACGCAGTGGGTGTGCTTCTCAAAGAACGCCCCCGGCTCGTTGAAGCCGATATGCCCGTTGTTGCCCAGGCCGAGAAGCTGCAAATCGATTCCGCCGCTTGCGGCTATTTTCTCCTCGTAGCGCTTGCATTCCCCCTCGATATCTTCCGCGCCCGCGTCTGGAAGATGCGCTCTGGCCCTGTCGATATTCACTTTGCTAAAGAGATGCTCGTTCATGTAGTGGCGGTAGCTTTGAGGGTCGTTCTCGCTAATCCCGCAGTATTCGTCCAGGTTAAAGGTGGTCACGCCGCTAAAATCCAGCTCCCTGCGGTTGTGAGCCTCGGCCAGCTCTTTGTATATCCCTATCGGTGTAGAACCTGTCGCCAGCCCCAGCACGCTTTTGGGCTTCCCGCGTATCTGCTCTGATATCAGCCCGGCGGCTTTGCGGCACATCTGTGCATAGCCGGGCATGTGGTGGAAGTTCATGTTATCTACCTCCTTCTTGTTCTCGTTAGCTTCATTGTAATGCGTACGGGTGGGGAATGTCAACATATTTCAGGAGGGCATTACATTGACTGTAAGCGAATTCTGGCAAGAGTTTTTGCACTCGGCCGGCATGGATAGCTCGGCAACATACGCCGATTGCTTTCACTTTGATCTGACTGAAGAGTGGGCCGCCAAGTTATTGGAGCTGGTGCTGTCGGGGAAGAAGAGGGCCACGGCAAGCAGTTTGGCATCCTTCACATGCAGGGGCGAAAAGCTCCCCCAAGTTGGCGGCTACAGCATTGTAACCGAATATGCCGGAGCCCCCCGCTGTGTGATAAAAACCACCGCTGTAACGGTTTTGCCCTTCAGCGAAATGACCTTCGATATTTGCAGGCGGGAGGGCGAAGACGATACGTTGGAGTCCTGGCAGCGTGGGCACCGGCATTTTTTCACCGAAGAAGGCAGAGCGCTGGGCTATGAATTCTCGGAGGATATGCCGGTAGTTTTTGAGGATTTCGAGGTAGTGTTTACAAAATAGGCGGTGAGAAAATGTTTAACATCAGATATGTATCCAACGCGGACAGGCCATTTTGGCTCTCGCTGGACGAGCATTTATCCCCAAGTGAGTTTGAGTTGAAAGTCAGGGACAGGCGGGGCTACATAATCAGCGACGGCGAAATCCCCGTTGGAGTAATGCGGTATAACCTGATTTGGGACAACACGCCGTTTCTCACGCTTATCTGCCTTGAGGAATCAGCCCGCGGGAAGGGCTTTGGCCGACAGGCCATGCTCTCTTGGGAAGATGAAATGCGTAAGCGCGGCTACAAAATGGTTATGACCTCAACGCAAGTAAACGAGCAGGCGCAGCATTTTTACCGAAAGCTCGGCTACATCGAGCGCGGCGGTATCTTCCTGGACGGCACGCCCCTCGCGCAGCCGCAGGAGATGTTCATGTTGAAAATTCTTTAGAGGGGGATCGCAAATGAGGAAGAAAGTCATATTGCTGGCCGCGGCGTTGATATTGGCGGTATCGCTCTGCGCGTGTTCAGATGAGCAGGGGCAGGATCCGGCGCTTGGGCGGTATGCTTCAGGCGGGGGGATGTTTTCTCCCGCTTTGATATTGGAAGACGATCAGCGCTATATATTGATGGGCCCGGCTTATATAAGCCTTGTTCTTCACGGCATCTATACAATCGAGGGCGAAAGGTTGATCCTTGGCTCCCATGTCTTTAT
>Ga0123355_10003517_pt1 | contig 22480 bp, 12 predicted proteins | sample TergutEmb28metaG_3_FD_89872 | JGI IMG/M metagenome (GOLD analysis project Ga0123355, IMG submission 89872) | Embiratermes neotenicus P1 segment gut microbial communities from Petit-Saut dam, French Guiana - Emb289 P1 | ecosystem: Host-associated > Arthropoda: Insects > Digestive system > Gut ... | reverse complement strand
GCTGTCAAAGTTTCAAACTTCTCTGGCCATTATCTCCGTAACCGTTCAACTTTGGATATAGGTGTTTTGGGTTATATCGGTATAGTTTGACCTAAAGAACACCCTCCCGAAGTCTGGCACATTCCTCCTGGGACACTGTATATATTTAAAAAAAACCTCTCCCTAACTGATTTTCATTAAGTTTTCCATGTAAAAAAGTAATTTTGTGTTTGTTCAGCTCCTGCTTGTCTCATATGACTTCCTGTACTCTCTAAGTCTAATATACACTTTGCAAATTATCTTGCAACTGTGTTTGGTGACCGTGATCTATTCCGACTCCTCACATTCCAAGTTCCAAATGACATGTCCATTTTCCATTTTTTAGTTCATTCCAAAGGATCTATCCAAGTCTGAGGTTCTTAGTTCCATCATACAGGCACCAGAAACAATTATTGTAAACCACTAAATGTGTAAGCCTCTATTGTAAGTTGAGTACTGAATTGAAAGTTGTCACAGTAAAAGTGTGCAACATGTTACCATCTCCGCTACTAAGTTGGATGGTGCAGTTTGAAGCATGTTACCATCTACGCTGCCAAGTATGTTGGTGCAGTTTGAAGCATGTTACCATCTACGATGCCAAGTATGTTGGTGCAGTTTGAAGCATGTTACCATCTACGATGCCAAGTATGTTGGTGCAGTTTGAAGACAACAGCTGCCCTATAGGTTTTGAACCATATACTGGATTTAATATTGAAATAAAAGTACCTTACTCCTTCCCTTTATGTCAGATACTTCTACAACTTTTGTTGACAGTTATAGCAGGAGACCAGCCAAGGAATTGTTTCAAGTAGTAAATGTTGTTATGTTTGAACTCAGTAAGGATCATTCATGAAATTAACCCCCTTGTACTCATTTGTGATTGATCTTAGAGGGCATGTAGGAACAATTCCCATGCACTGCACAGTAACTGTGAGCCTCATATAGATGTTTTACATTGTTACCTAGACTTTATTTTGCTCATTTGAACAAGTGAAAATTTTGAGGTTTACTGGTAGTGTATGAATTTGCTACCCATTAATTTCTGGAGGTGGCTGCACTTCCATCTGAGTTGAATGTTTTAAGTACGCACTTCATGTTCAGTAAAAGGTGCAACAAAATATTACATTATTTCATTGAACTTCTCTTATAGGAGTATCTTGTTTTTACTTTATCATATAAACAATCTGAAATCTGTAGCAGGGCACAGAATGTGGTCTACCAGTTTATGAACAAATTCTGCCTCATCCAATGTGATCAGTTGTGGGCATGCCTATTTGTGTATGGATATGATGTCACACTGGTACATTCAAAAGGTGTGTCTATGAGCATAGTTGAAAGTTGTGGATGATCTGTGAACCATGTGATTTTGTGGAATAGTGACTGGAAGATTTTTGTGCCTAAACTGGAAGTATCACAACAGTGTTTTATCTTCCAAAGAGACAAGTTTAATGTAATGCATACTATTAAATGATTAAGCTGGCTAGCATCTTGAAGTATACACGGTAAGTATATGTAGTGTATTTTGTAGAATGCTAAAGTATTGAATTATAATGGTTTAATAACAGTGGCAAGTATGCATTGTGGTGGTTGTGCTTCTGAACAAAGTGCCATTTACCCTTTGTGTTGTTGTGATGCACTTCTTCATGGATCACTGCTAAATAGAGAAACTGAAGCCACAAAACATGTTTGGCAGATATAGACCTACATGCCAAAGTGTACAGTAAATCATCAAATATGGCAATGTTCAGCAGTTACTCTTCAGAACAAATGAAAACATTAACTCATAATTAATCGATAAAACTGGTAACTTCTTGAAGTCTGTATGTCAAAATCTGTTAAACCCACCCATGAAAATTACTGTGAATTGTCCACAAGGGCTTTGAATTAGAAACTTACAAAATGAATAAATCAACCAAATCTTGTAACCGTGAATGTAATATTCAAGCAAAGTTTAAACCATTAAAAATGTACAAGAGGCACACAGAGGTGAACTGTAATATATCTCAGTATAAAAGTTTGTAATTTATTATTTTTGGAAACTACAGTATGGTGTGTGAGGAATACCATGGGCATTGGTGTTGTGTGTAGGTTGGCCATTATGAGGTGCGAGAGGCTGTGATGTATTGAGCACGGAGCAACAGTAACAGTGACAGTTACATTTATGCAAAGATTAAGATGAGTCAAAGAAAATTATTCAGAATCTTTTTGTCATCACACATTTTACCTAAAAATGCAAAAGTTAAAGTATATACAAAAATATAATTTTGCTTGTTGTGTTATTTCATGAAATTTAGTCTCCTTTGTGTAAAGAGGAACATAGATCAAGACTGCAAACAGGATGCAGGAGAATATTTGTATCTGAGAGAGAGGAAACAACAGGAAGATTAAGGAGACGCTGTATGATTTCTGCTCATCAGCACTGTATTATTGGTTTGAACAGACTAAGGAGGAACAGATGGACAAGAAATGTATCATAGGTGATGTAAAGAGGGCATACAGAAATTTGGTTAGAAAACTAGAAGCAATGAGATCACTTGGGAGAACCAAGGTGTAGGTGAGAGGATAATATTCAATTGATATTAAACAGGGTTTGAGAATGTGAACGTTATTATCCTTGTGAGATTTCAAGTTTCCACCTTGGTGTAGATGAGTTCTTCACTCTTCTGGATTTTTATGCAGTGTTGGTTGGATTATTCTTGTCCTGTGACAGGCTGTTGTGAAGATGATAGTGAATGCTGCACATTTCATGAGAGATAAGAACTTTCTTTACTAATGTACCTAAAATGAGAATGTTGAGAATCATAACTTTACTCCATGTGTTTCCATAGAAAGAATTATAGTTCATTTTGCACCTCTGTTAAATGTACAGAGAAGGGCTGAAACATATATGTGGTCATCACTTTCCCCAGACATTTCCCCACGTGACATTTACATTAGGAAAATGCAGAAAAAAGCTCAGAGTTCCTTTACAGGCTAAAATGCAGGATACTGTTCCTGAAACCACACAGGTGAACTTAAAAGTGTAACAGCATTTGTAGTATGTGTTTTGTTGTTTGAGAAAACACCTTTAACCATCTATTGTAGGAGATATTTGTATACAGACAGATCTTCTATCAACTAGTATGGTATGGTCTTTGCATGTGACCACTTTCTTGTCATCTGGTATGCAAACTATTGCAAAACACACTGTGAATACAAGCAATTCTGTCAATGTCACATAACATTCTGTTGAATTGCTACATTTCTTGCTAGAATAGTTCACTTCAATTAGGACAGTAAACTTTTATTTTTAAGTAACAGTATATATATATATATATATATATATATATATATGCACATTGTAACTTCAGCCTCTTGTATTGTATTCCATTCTGTCTTTAAAAATTCACATACAGTAGTTTCATGCATATTCACAATTGAAATACCTTTTAATAGAGTTATAATGTGAAAGACTGTGAAAATTGGACAGAAAAGGATGTTGCTTCCTCTAATTACATGAAACATATTTGAAATGTCTGCTGTATCTTCAGTGCCACTTTGTCTCATTTGCTAATTGTTACTGTAATACACATAATTTTTTATCCTAGTAAGGGAGAATGGCAAATTGTGTGTAATGGCATTCATTTAATATTTTGTGTATGGTACATAATAAAAGTTCCTGCCAGTGCTGCTACCTAGCATTGTGCACAATAAGCATAGATCATTACTGACTACAGATCTTTAGCTGACCTAGATGAAGTGTGTGCGTTACTCACAGTTCCGATCAGCTTATATATGATCTGTGTGGTCAGCCATGCTGTTGCTCTGTGTATGTTTGTCACATGAGGATGATGAGTAGATGTTGGTGGCTTTTTTGAAAGAATCCTTTTCAGAAAATTGGGGTGTGTATGCAGATATGACTGTCCCACACGGTGTTACGTAGATGTACATAAAGGTGAAGTATTATATGTTACAATTAGCCAAGTAATTACTGACAGCTATGTAATGTGTTTTAATGACACGGTTTTTGTTGATAGGTTGTGTGTTGACCGGTACTGCTCCCAGCATTTGCTAAAACCGGCCAGAATTATTTTCATTGCAACTGCGCTTACTGTTTTTGCAGATGGCCCAGAATAGAAAAAGAGTAACTCAAAAGGCAGCATGGACGAAAGAAACACTAGAAATGACTGTTAAAGCCATTTGAAATGGTGGGACAATACGGGCAGACGCCATGTCATTCAGCATACCTTCTGGCACCTTACAGGAAAGCATTTCTAAAGGTAAATCAGGTAACCCAAAATTAGGGAGAAATTCTTTATTTACACCAGGGCAGGAAGAAAGCAGTGCAACACATGTTACCCTTCTAGCCAAAATGTTTCATGGTGTGAATTCAGTGCAGTTGCATAGTATAGCTTTTGACTTTGCAGAACAAAATAAAATGAAACATAATTTCAACAGACAAAACTGTGCTGCAGGCAAGGACTGGCTATGTAAGTTCCTGAGGAGAAATCGGACTATAAGCGCAAGGAAACCAGAAGCCACCATTGTCAAGAGGATACTGGGTTTCAGTTAAGAAGTGGCCAAATTTTATAAAAATGGAGAAGAGTCGATGGCTAAATACATATTTCCACTGACACATTTATAATATGGATGAAACTGGGATGTTGACTGTCGAAGAACCAGGCACCAAAAGGTAAAAAAAGGGTCAGTTTTGTTACTACCTGGTAAAGAGGCAAGACTGTGAGTGTCATTTGTGCAATGGGTGTAGCATGCAGTTTCATGCCTCCAATGTTCATATACCCTCAACAGAGGATGACAACTCTTCTGGAAAATATGGCCCTCCTGGTGCAATCTACATATGTTCCTAATCTGCGTGGACTAATGTAAAATTATTCATGATCTGGTTACAGTATTTTGTGGACAGTATAAAACCCAAGCCAAAAAATCCAGTTCTTTTAATACTGGATAAACATAACAGCCATGTAAGCCTGTTGTACTACAAGTTTTGCAGAGAAAATGGTATTGTGATGATTTCTGTCCCACCCCACGACACAGACTTCAGCCCTTGGATGTCATATTCTATGGGCCACTAAAATCTGCATTTCACAGGGAATGTGATTTAATTATGAAGACCAGGAGTATGACGATGTCCCCATTTGACGGGGCTAGTGTTTTCAACGAGGTGTATTCCCAGGTGGCCTCAGTAGAAAAAATTTCTGGGTTTAAAGTCACTGGAATTTACTTGCTAAATCCTCACATGTTTTCAGCAGAAGGTTTTGTGGTGCCAGCAGTGTTGTTTCTGCTGCAGAGAAGTCAGATATCATTGACCAACAACCGGAGACACTGCGCATCAACTGCAGATATCTGTCAGCTTCAAGTGAACTACAATGCAGCAGGGACCCAGAAATTCCTCATGCTAATTCCTCACACTGTGGTGCCAGATTTTTAACACAGTCCCCTTAGCCTTCATGTTCCAGGGATGTAGAGGCTCATCATCCTGATACCTCCTCAGTGACTGGCTATTGAAGCTGTTTCTTCATTAATGGGGCCCAGAGGCAAACAGAAACAAGCAAGAGACAAACATTCAGAAGTTTTAACTGGAACACTACAGAAGAAAACTTTAGAAGATGGGGGGGGGGGAATTATGAGGAGGAAAAAATCTCTAGAAAAAGGCAAACCTCTAACTGAAACTGAAATTGAAGAAACAGTTATATGATGACCTTGAAACAGCAACTGAAAAATGTTTTGCCTGTGACAGTTTTGGAAAATAAGGGAAATTATGGTACAGTTGCAAAGGTTGTGGAATTTTGGGGCAAGAGGAGTGTAGTGGGTGGGAACTCTCTTGATGGTTACGTGTGTGTGACATTGGCTTCAAGATATCCTAGCTCCATAAAATTGCTTATATTAATGAAATTCAATGTTGGATTATTTTTGTTGCTGAGACTCAAATTTAATTTTATAGTTCAATTCTTTACGGTGGTTTTGTGATGTATGCCTTACTTACAGAATTGGCTGTGGCAATGTAGAACTTGGCATTGCTCCTGTAAAATTTTGTTCTGTGGTTGCTGTGTTCTTGATTTTCTTTTCTTGGCACACCTCTGAACAGGATTAGTGTCCACTACAGGTTTGTGTTTTATGAATACATGTCTTACTCTGTGTGTTTAAAAATACATTAGCAGAAAGTCATTGGGAACAAGGAATTGAAACATTCATTATAGAAGTTGACATCTGTATTTGTCATATTATCACATTTATTTCCCATGTACATTATTTCATGCTTAATACATTGTAAAACTGTATTTTCAGTATTAAAGGCATACAGAGCTTGATGAAGTGGCATGTTTTTATGTGGACAGTACAACTGTGACTGGTATTGCCTGAACAGATGAGTAATGCCAGTCAAAACAGTGTCCTCCTAGGCACTAGATTTCACTTTCTATACCAGTTAACACCAGTTATTTGGAAAGCAGAAATATCTAGCATGTTAATAATATGTGTTACATTGATTTGAAATGTAAGGTGTCTGTGCAGTTATGAGATTTTCTGAAGTGTCCACCATTCGCCCTTTCTCCCTTATTGCGCAAGTTGTCATTGCCTGTTGGTGACATACACCTTTGATAATACTATATATTTTATTTTCTATCCTTGAGTTCATTAATGTGTTTATAACCATCACTTTACCTGAAAATCAGTATAACTATTTATCTTTAATTTGAAGTAGTATTTGTAAGGTTAGGTGAAAAGTTTATAAATGACATATGTGATTGTTTTAATGCTTCCTTGTAGGTTGAAGAAATCCAATGAAATGCAACAGTATGCAGATATGTATTTACTGCTAAATTACTCTACATATACAGATCATACTACATGGGGAGCAAGCTTGCTGCCCAGATAGTATGATCTGTAGCCGAAGCTGCAACTACAGTTTTATGTACTCCTGATGACAGGTGTGATGGACACCCGAAACATGTAGAGTAATTTAGCAGTAAATAAATATCTGCATACTGTTGCATCTCGTTGGATTTCTTCAACCTAGAATTACGATGAACGGAACCATGAATATAAAACTTCCTTGTAGGTTGCTGTCACAAGTGCATATAATGATGAACGTCATTTTTATGACATAAAAAGAATACTATCCCGTGGAAATGATGTGGAAGTAAAACATTAACACATGAAACTTTGTGAAGTACAGATGTCCCTCAACTTACATAATTTTGACTCATGTCAAATTCAGGTTAACACAGTTCTTTGTCATTTTGAATTTGGCCATTTGTTGTAAGGAAAAAAGTAAAAGGGAATTATTTGTCTGAAAAGGAGAACTTGTAAGTCCATAAACTGAGTGGTTTTAAAATTACTGAATTGGTTTTCAGTCATAATTATGGGCGGTGAATAAGAAGTAGCAAACTTTTTGAGTTCCATGACTACTTTTAGAAATGTGTCAACCCTACAAGCGAGGAGATACCTGTGTTTGTTTGTTCATTATAAATGGCAAACTATTTTGTGATTGAAAATACTGATAACTAGAACATGACTCACTTCCTGTGTAACATACGTTCTCGTTTAGTAATAAAAATGAACTTTACTTTTTTATACTCTACTATTTTACTTTATTTCATAAAGAAATTTTAATATAAAATAATAATTGTCAGTACCATACAACAAGTTGCAAGGAGAAAATGTGAATTGGGGACAAAAACTGAGGAAAGAATAATAAAGAATTTCATGTACTTAAAAAGACATTTATTGTTTCATATTTAAGTGAAAAAGCCCAAAATCCAAAATACTAGCATAGTTATTCATATTTTAAAACACAAGTGCAACAAGAAAGGTCATAATGGCAATGTGCATTGATTTTAATTTATATATCTTTCATATGGTTTCATTAATATGAATCTGACATCATCTAAATAACGTCTGATTCTTCAGGAGAATTATCATACTGGAGCATTATTCTTAAACTTTCATAACATTTTGTGAAACTAGGCCTTTTGCTGTGTAATTAAATTTTACGGTGATTCCCAGATCATTGTCAGTTTTGCACCAAAAATTGAAAATTAATTTTTTGCTCATGCAAATCTTGTCCACAAACACAAAAGCTATATTTTTCATAGTTTACAAATATTCCCAGGTATTTTGCTCTGCAGAGAGCCTTTTTTTTTTGAAGAAATTCAAGAAATTGGGCTTTTTAGCCTTTAAAGACCACCATGTCTTCTAACCCATGGCATTGATAGCTGTAGCTGCCCCACTGTGGACTAAAACGACACATCCTAGCAGAGTTGGAATTTAAATCAGGCAAGCGGTATTTGCAGATCTTCGAATGTCTGAAAACATTATTTTGTAATTCTGTATTGAAATTTCATATAAATTCTGTGTTATGATGCATTTTCACCATCACACCATGTTCCTAGTCAAATTCTGTAGTAATTTTGGCACAGTCTTGAACATACGACAAAATCCTTTTTACAAGCACTGAAGAACCCCTTCTTGCCGAAGTATTGCATAAATATTGTACTCATTCAACCGTACTGTATTTTGCAGTTCAGATACTGAGTACTGCGACAGGTATTTTAATTTTACACAGAAATTCAACTATTTTTGTGAGGAAAATTATAAGCAGCATCCATCATAATATTTCAAACTAGGTGTACATAAAGAACTGTGTTAGTTATTTATTGTAGAAAAACTGACCCTGATATTAAGAAGCATAATATGTTGCGTGCCCCATGCATATCTTTATTTAATCACCTTAGTAATATTTGGCGCCATATTTTTATTTCATGTATAGATTCGATGTTACATCTTTGATTTTGAAGCATGTTAGTTTGGGATATGAAGTTCCCACCGTAGTGTTGATGAAGACCCCAGTCTTTAGGTTCATACATCTTTTCAACAGGCCATTAATTGCTAGTTTACAAGCAGACATGGTGTAACACCCTAGAAGATGAATCTGCATGTTCCTTTCATGCTAAATGAAACGAAATGTAGGCATGCTAGGCTGTGAATATATACTTTTACTTACAGCAATGTTAACACCAAACATATTTGCAATGTGGTACATGGATATTAATGATGGGAACTGAGTTAATATAAATCTTTAACTGAATGATAGAATGCTGCCTGGTTGCTATTTTTCACCAATAAATTAATGTGATATAATTGCCATGCTCTGTAAGTTTTATTTTGATGTAGATGTATCCTTCTTTTTGAATGTTCATAACATGTGATGTTATCTTCATGCTAGGACATAACAGATAACTAGAAAATGTGAGAGAGAAGGAAATAATTCAAGATATATTCATGTGACATGTTATTTAAATTTTTACAGGACTGAAGCTCAGTGGTGCTGCAAATTGCCAGCATCTAGGAGAAAACACGTACAAATGGAATGGAAAAGAAATAGAGAAACCAGATGCTATGGCCATCAAACTACAATAACAACTAATAATTTAGATGCGTATTATTATTTTAGTATAATTTGCTGCATGTGGATATTCCATTTTGACGAACCACAGTACAACTATCAGCATATATTAACTCTTCAGTTGATTTGTTTTATTTGCATGAAACTGAATTTGTTATTTTACTGATAATCATATTAAATTGGTAGCAGACATACAGTTGTGTATAAAACAAAATAGCTTTATTTATGAACAGTCCATTTACATAATTATAATGTTCATAATAATTGTAAGCTATTTAGACTTCTAACCACAGGACATATTATTTTATGTTTTATAAGGTTCTGGCTGTCTTATTTGATATATTGTATTTTATTTTCATTTTATGTGTATTTTTAATATAAACATTTACTTTTTATCTAAAAACCAAATCTGATTAGAATCTAAATTACGTTTTTTATAACTAAGAGTAAACTCCTGGTAACAAATTCATAGGAATTCTTAATCTGATGAAATGTCATAGTTCAGATTACAATTTTATGCAAGGAAGGGTGTTTTTCAGCATACTAGAACTGTGACTGAGCTGCCAGTGGAATTATTTATTTTCTTGTTTTATCATGCTTAGTGAACCATAATGATTGGGACATTGTATTGTCAAAGTTGTTATGATAATACCTTCAGAGTCAAAATTAATGTTTTATAATATTTTTTATTATAGAGGAAAAGGCAAATTCACTTGCAATTGAAGACGTGTAAAAATGCGTGGTGGTATTGCTTGCTGATTAAATCATATTTCATATGTGAGCATTCTGATTATTTTATAAACACAGTTATTTAAGTAACTTACATTGCTTGCAAGGATAATAGTCCTTGAAGTCTGACTGCAGGGTAGTTTTTAATCCATTAACCTGGAGTGATTTTGCCAGTGAAATTTCAAATAATAATCATTATTTCTTTAGCATTTATGCCTACACTTGTCACTATAATCGTTTTTGAACAGCTGACAGTGAAAGGATGAAGGCTGAAAAGAAAGAACGTGTTTGCGGCATTGAATTGACGTCTTTTGTTAACATGCAATATTTATGAACTTAAAGTCCACTGTATATTCAGATCATACATTTACATTATATTTCAGGTATTTTCTAGTTGCTTTACATGGTTTCTTTGTGTTGGGAAGTACACACAGCTTTATGTGAAAGTGGATCCTCATTCTTACAGGTAACACTATTTATTAGTGACTGCAACAAATAACACCTTGCTTTTTCATTTAAATACTCTGATTTTTAACATATAATATTATCACTATCATAATTTTCCTTGCTTTTTGTTCATATTCAGTTTTTTTTTTTTATGTTTTGCTGACCGTGCAGCTCAGTATAATCTTAGTAATTAACCAACTTAATGCGCAAATTCTTGTTTTATAATAAATTTATTATATTCCTCTAAATGTTTTGAGCACTATGTGCTCGAAACATGTAGAGGAATATAATAAATTTATTATAAAACAAGAATTTGTGCATTAAGTTGGTTAATTATTAAGATAATATTCAGTATTGTTGCAGCAGACCAATAAACAATATTTATTTACAGTTTTGTTCTAAAACATTCATAAAACATATTTTGTGTAACATTATTTCAGCTTATTTGTATTTGTTCTTCCAACACGGTCCACACTTGCATGTACCATTTGCAAGTGTATAGTATGGCTTTAAAAAGTACACAATTTATACTGGTGGTGCAACCTTATTGCTACTACATGTGGAAGAAAATGAATTCAGCATTGTCCCTTAAACTTAAGTTATAATGATTTAACTGTTACGAAGTATTGTGTCTAACTCTAAATAACTATAGCAGAAGTATTTTGATCATGATCAGCAGCACAATGAAAATGTATCTTTCAGTCGACATTACATAATTTCTTTAACATGTCTTAGTTCCCACATTATCAGCAATATTTCCATTTGCACCGCACTGTTCATAAATAGTGTTTCTGTAACACCCGTCTGTAATTTAGATTTGGTTGGAACTCTCTTGACTGAAGGACATACACAAAAGATTTTATTTACTGAAAATTACATTTGCTCATAAATTATTTTTCCTTCTTTTGAACTTGAAAAATACTTTAAAAACCAGGTCTATTTTACTTAGGTTTTGAAGGTGGCACATATTTGATTGTGCCATACAGTGTAAGGTTGTTACTTGGTTCCTTTGTTCTGATAATGGTTTGTCCTTGAAAGGAATGTACTTAAACAGATGCATCCAAGAACAGCAACTCTTGAAATTTAGTTCCTTTTTTATTAATTTTAATAGTAGATTTTGGATTCAGTATGACTTTCTTTGACCTGGTTCTAAAACATGCATTGACCTTGAATTGCTTTCTAAACACAGAAGACATTGCCATACATTCTTATGATACTGCATTATTCTGAAATGTGGGTGTGTTTATTTATGGTATACTGAGGTACTCAAGCTAGGAAAATACATCAGACACATCCATGGAATGACATCTTTTTTTGAACACCATTCTACATGGAACAAAAATCATGTAATTTCTGCCCCAAAGATTTCAGTATAATGCAGACAACAGGAGATCATTTGCATTTGGTGGTTGTCAACACATATAGTAGAATGGGACTTAAACCAGCCCTATGAACACAGTCAGATGACGAATGCCATGTAGAAAGTATAGGACTGCAGGCCACATGGTTGTACACTGACCTTTCCCATCATTGCTCCCTGAATGATCAGTGTCACTTTGTAAAATTAGCAGGGTTAATCAAGACTTACACATCACAGAGGACCATCTTGGAAGTCTTTTTAATGATTCAAAAAATGCAATGTTCTAATTTCATATCCTGCAGAAGAAACAAATGACCAAGATATAGAGCAAGCATCTTAAAAATATCATGAGATGTGACAGAATGTCTGAAATTTATTTGAGTATGTTGATAAAAGTGCTGTTTAAATCTAGTAGACAGTAGGCTGATTGCAGTGTTTCCAGTGCCAGTATTTTGTTTGGAGAATGTTTCAAGCTTTTACCATCGTATATACACCACATAATTTTATATTACAATGAATTGCCACTTATGGTTTACTTAATTTGAGCTGTAAAATTATTGAGGAGAAATGAGTTTTTTATAACAACAATGAAGACAAGTATTAGGGAACTAAATATTGGTGATAAAACAGTGAGGAGTGTAATGGGAATTGAGATCATTTCAAAAATAAAAATTTTATGATGCCAACATTGATTTTAACAAAAGACCATCCAATTTCTTCATTATTTGAACAAATATTTAATAGTCTGTACTCTTTATAAGCAGAGACTGCCTACTTATATTCAGGGTTTAAAAGCTTTTGGTATGTCATATTTGAATGTACTACAATATCTTAACTGTTTCAGACTGTATAAATATAATTGTCATAATTTCAAAAAAAAGAAAACTCTTTGTTAAAAAATTGCATATGCATTTGCACATTCAGAAGCATGATGTTCTATTTTGTCCCATGTGTATATTGTACAACAATGTTGATATTTATTGTATTTGTGATTTGCCTGTTCATACTACATACTAGATTAGAAGAAAACTCTTGGTCATTCATTTCGTTTCTCTTCAAATTCAAACACTTCACTATAGCAGCAGTGATGTAAAGTCTCAATTGCAACACGAAACCAAACCTATGAAATTTCCGAACACAATTACAATTCTAGTCAGACTTGCTATGTGGAAGCAATGTGGGAAAAGCGATCATAAAACAGTGCACATAGTAATTCGTTATGCAGTAGTAGTGTAGACCAGTAAAAGATGGACAGCAGCAACAGGCGGTTGCCGAATGTTTTCACAAATGTATGAGAGATTGTTGGTGGTCTTTTTCTTTAAGTTAATTGGACTGGGAATCGTGGTTCTTAGAAGACTGGTTAATAGAATTCATTCCATAAAACACAGTGTGGTTATATTCTCAAAGTATTTCCTTAGTCCTTCCAATTTACCTTTCAGTTGCTGTCATGAAAACGGAGTAGTTGCATCACTATGAAAGTGTTTAGTATTCTTGGTGTTTTACTGCTATTGTAATGTGTTGGGAAGTTTTCTGCAGGATAAGTATTGTAATGTTTATGTACATGTAAGTGAATGACACTAGAAATACTTTGAGCTGATAACCAACAAACAGATGCGTGCTCATTCCATTTTCATATGAGGTGTTCTGAACCAGCATTTCACTGTAACAGCACTACTTAAATTTGTATTTATTCATCCTGTCTGAAATTTAGACTTGTAATATTTTTTATTATATTTCTGATTAATGACAATATGAATTTTAATACAAATTAAAGCAGTGTTGTGCTTGATACTTGGCTGCAGTTTAGAAAGAAAAGAGGTTAGGTTGTCATCCAAGAAGTTATCCAGCATTCCACATGGTTCAAAGTTCATACAAGCCATGCGGTTGTTGGTTAGCACTAATTGAGGTTAGAACAATAATGATGTTCATGTGCACAGATTAAAAGTTGGATGCAAGTTCTCAGGCAATTCCAGTTAATGTTTTAGTACATAGTTCATAATCATCCAAGCATTCAAGATTAGTGAAAGAATAAGAGGGAAGGAACTTGGAAGAAAGCCATTACTAAGTACTACTACATGACAGTCAACTTTACGATGCAGTGTAAAACTGCACAGTGTAATTTTCTGTTAAATTAAATGTCAGAACTTCTGTTCACTACATGGACCTCTTTGATGTGGTTGTGTACCAGTACATATGTTTGGGCATGATTTGTTTATTTGGTTAAAACTAAGCTTATATTAAAAACAGTTGTTTTAAAGAAAACTGGACCGCTGCTGTACCTAACCAAAAGAACCATAACTTGTAGAGACAACTTTGATATGAACTATAATATCAGTTTATTTCTAAATATGCCAAAATGTATATATACACATATAAAATTTATTAATGTATATGTCTAAAGTACATATTTGTAATAAACAAATATGTATAACCTATTTATGTTTCCTATTTTTTTTATTGAGCATTTCATGTAAGTAATTTGATATGATCTATGTAATTCTTTAATAATTATGCAGTATGAATGCAATGAATGTGAAAAGTTGTTCTAACTTAATACATCTTGATTACAATACATATTCATAAAATCTAATATTATTATAATGAAAAAATTTTTGCATACACCTTCCTTGAAACATGAGCCACTGTTTGAAATGGGCTGATTTTTGTACATTTTATTGATACAATTGTAACTGTTGTACTGTTCTTATTTTCTGTTGTATTCCAGTGTAATTTTTTGAATGTGTATTGATCCAGTTTAACTGGGAGCTTTTCTACAATTTATAGTGTACAGTCATCACCAAAGGAAAAGAAAGTGTTAATTTGAAATGTGCAGTATTTTGTTTACTACAGTTTATTTTTGATAAGTATGGGCAATTTTAACATTAAAGGAATAGTGAAGTTTCCTGCTGTAATCAAATCTGATTGTGTTGTGTTTGCATATGCATTCAGCCAGGGAAGACAAACAATTGTTGAATGTTATGAAGAGAACTTATCATGCATTAATGATGTTTTACACAGTGGACATGATACCATGTCTAAGCTACATTTCTACAACCAATCTTACAGTGAAACCTTGTTGTAATGTTCTAAATGTTGTGATGTATTTCTTTTAATTACGCAAGAATTTAATTATTCTTTCATAACTCTTTGCAGAATTGTGTGCTGTTACATCACCTTCTAGAAATTCTTATTCCCTGTGTAAGTACATCATACTACAATTAAAATACTCTTTTTGTAATTTATACCAAAGGAATTGTCATTACACATGGAAGAGCATTATGGTCAAATTTTTCTTCCTTGTTCCAAAAATCCTTGTTACAATACTCGTTATTTTTCCTGTAGAAAGTTGAAAATTTTGATTCATATAATAAAACCAACACATGCACTAATGTTAAAATTATATTTTTACGTACAGTTTGTCGTAATTCTTACATGTCTCAGTCTCTTTTTGCCATCTTCAGGGAGTTACTTAACATCAATACCAAAACATAAACTTAACATCCTCCAGATATGAACCAATATAACAACCTGTAAAACTTCAGCCTCTCCATCTTATGAACTTGTTCTCCACTGCTGAAAATGAATTTTATATGTGCATAAATTTTATGGACAAATTTTAATGTATTTAATTGTCCATCCATGTTTTTACATATGCTTTATTGATGTTAAGTACCTCTCTGAAGATGATCAAGGTAGATCAAAACATGCATGAATTATGACATTTGTGTGTAAAAAATATAATTTTAACATTAGTGTATGTGTTGGTTTTATTGTATGAATTGTTCATGAATGTACTTACATGAAAACAAGATTGGAAAATTTTGGTTTAACTCATATCTTTTGAGGTCATAACTCTCATGTGTGCTGAAAATATGTGTCAGTAATTATTCTTATTTGATTAGTTCAAGGAGTATTTTTGAGCTCATATTGTGATACATTTAAAATAGTAGTTAAAATAAAATTATGGTACATGGCTCACTGTTGTTTCCAAAGAGGGTACATGCACTTCCTGATAACAAGGTTTTACTGTCTGAAGAACAGGTAAATCTTGAACGTAATGCCATAACAAGTCTACAGATGTAAAATTTTCCTTTTGGAACAAGTTAGTGCTATGGTGTGTAACAGCCATAACCACACTGCTCATAATACTAGACAGCATGCATTCATTTTTCCCATATTTCTCCTTTATTAGCTTTTTAGAGCAGAGTGGGTACTACATATATCACCTGCTGGCACGTTAATAGGAAGTGTGTCAGAGATGAAATGTGTCTTCTGTGCAGTACAAACTTATGTTCTAAATATTGTTCAGATAAAATTCATGCTTCAAAGGGTTGTAAGTTTAATTATGTCAAGGCTTTAGTTACAAATTTGCCAGGAAAATGATTGAGGAATTTCTAGTACTCAGCCATCTCATGTACAGTCTCACAGTGTTTGAAGTTAACAAGCTGATGGTCAGGGTTTTTGTAGTAAGTTTTGGTACCATGCTACTACTGAGCAGAAATTAATAAAATCAGGGTTTACATGTCAACAAGAAATGGCAGTGTATCATAGATTTAAACTGCAGTAAGTAATTTTGAAACTTATTTTGACTGCAGTAAGTAGTGCTTTAATGCATAAATCTACAAAGAAGTAGTGTAAGTGTAAGAATAGTAATTCATATCTACATGATCAAGTAAAATACATGATAAAAATACAGCCATTCATGAGTCCTTGTAAACTTGAGATGGAGTAAAGTTTGTATTTGAAGTATATATGTGTGTTTTATTTTAATATTCTAAGTATGTTTGTATGTAATGGGCCATTACTCAGGGTAAAATTATTCAATGAGTTGTGGTCATTTGATGTAAATGTTTGTTGCTTTTTATAATCGATAGACTGTAGTAACTGGTAACATTTCATTTTTTCTGGTGACCCATTTGGCTATTGTTGTCTCTGTGTGTGTAATTATTTATATATGTATGTTCTATGGTACTGTTGCGTTAATAGTTAATGTTATCTAGAAAATAGTAGTGCTAATCGATCATCATAAATGAAGATCGATTGAGCTACTAAATCTATCTGTGCACCATGCAACCATGTGCAGCAGCTATCAAGTACTAATGGATGCAGGATACGAGGAGCGCGAGGAGGAATGGTGAGTGAAGTAACAGTGATAAGTTGTTGAGGGAGGACATTGCCGCATTACACTTATCCTCTTCGCAGAAGCACATGTGACCCGTGCCGCTACTTTCCATCATGCAGACGTGATCCACCATGAATAAGTTGATCTGTAGCTGCGTCGTACAAGTACGACGTACATTTTCATATTCTGATTTTATTACATTCATTATGATCAAATAGTATTTATTTTGTTTGAAATAAAATTTTACCATCAATTAATAATTGAATATTTTAATTAACATGTTTCGGCAGTTTTATTTTATTTCGTAGAATCATCCATTATAAGATGGCAGCCGTCATCATCATAACGTTGAAGCCATGTTGATTAAGACGTCATGGTGGTGATACAGCAACGTGATTGGATTAGAAAGGAGAAAAAACATTGTATGAGGGTAAGAACGACAAAAAGAATTTTATACATATTCTACGTATGTTTTCTGAAAGGATTTGAAATAGTGGTAATGCAGCAGCCACAGCACTGAGCAGAATGGCACTTAAAAAGAACAAGAGAAAATTTGGCAGTACAGTACAATTTAAGTCACTTGTCATAATGTACAGAATAGTTAACAATATAAAATTAATATATTTACCAAGAATTGTTTGCCCATTTCAGTAATTGCACTTGTGCAACATGAATTTATGTTTGCAAAGCACTAGAGTGGATCTGAACGAAGCAGAAATCAGGTTAGGTATTTCATTCCATGTGAGTCTCCTGTTTTGAAGTAACAACTGTTGTCTACCAGTGGGCAATTCACTTTTACCTCATTTCATTAAATTTCTTACTTGCTCATTTGTTTAGTACCTTGTTCATTGTAAAATTTTTTGTTGGATATGCAAGATATGCAGTTGTTACTTGTTTTGCACAAATTGTGATAGAACCATCAAGGACTGAAGATGATAGTTCTGACATTTAGTTATACAAAACTCAGCAGTAATACCAATAGTTTCCATGTTCACTCTCTTGCCTTATATACAGTTTATAATAATCGTATTTCTTGTAACATATATACTGCATTTGCTTAAGATCAGTTGAACCAAAGTAGGACAACCATAATTTGTTCTAATTATAATTTTAATCCTTGTAATTTTTGGAATATTATAGAATAATTTTGGAATGTAGGATTGAGCATGAACAATATACATTTTACTCACGTGATCTTGCATTTCTGACCATTTTTACACAGCAGCCATTACATTTCTCCAGTGGAGGTTGATCACGTGGTAAGGCTGTGTAGTTGAAGGGATCTTTGCAGCGGGGGTCTGTCCAGCTCTCGCATTCATAGCAGTGTATGGCCCGTGCTAAAGACATGTTATTCATGTATTTAAAGAAATTTACATGAAAGTGAAAGGTATATGCATTTGATAATGACATATATGTAAATCTAGTCAAACAGAATGCAAATTCCTGCATCCCTGTTGTAGGCAACTCTACTTTCAGAATACAAAATAATTTGTGGCATTTTATTCAAATTCTTCTTGAAGTTAGTTGAAAAATGTCTATTTTTAACATAGGAGGACCATGTTTTAAAATAAAAAGTATAGGGACACAAACATGAGTACCGTAGTAGTCATATGGATTCTCCTTGCATGTACTGTATCTATACAAAAGTGACACGTGTTAGTTGAAAAGCGTTAAGTTGCAGTTTAAACACAGGATTCTGAACTTTTTATACAACTTGGCAGATTGACCTTAAAATGTAATGAAGATTTTTAAGAAAAATGTGGGGTTGACCAAAATTCATGTTAAACAATGTAAATTCATTTTGTAATGCTAACAATTGCAGGACTGTTTCTGTCTTCAAACTATTTCCCCAGTAGTGACAATGTCTTTTTAATGTTTATCTAGGGCCACCTGTAGCTTGAATATTTTAGTCAGTTTTCAGTAGTATTAATCTATATGTGTTATTAGAACTTGATATTTATTAGAATTTTATATTGTAGTATTTAAATACTGATTAGTTAATAATATTGCAGGTACTCTACCATCTGTAGTGTGTGTGCCTATTTGCTGTGAATTTAATGAAATTAAATTGAACAGTTTGTAATCTCCTCTGACCCAGACATGCTATTCCTAATTAGTTTGTAGAACCAGCTTCATATGCACTAAATATATTCTTCATACTTTGTCTATTCTCCAACATGTTTCAGCACACCACACATGCCATCATCAGGGGGTTATTTTGTTGTTGTTATAATGCTTTTGAAAAGTCCATTGTACAACAGGTGAATGAATTCACAGTTACATACTCGCACATATTCTAAAAATTCCAATTGAAACACACACACTATTTAAACATAAGTCTTAAAATGCTAGAAAAAAGGTACTTCAACCCCTTACAGGTCTGACCCATATTTGGCTTCAAGAGTATCTCTGGATAATTACTGGCAACTAATGAAGATTATAAAAGCCATCATCCACAGTCTAAAAGTGCCCTATGGAGTACCTTTTTTCTAGTGTTTCAAAACTTGCGTTTAAATATTTTTTTGTGGTTCAACTGGAATTTGTAGAATGTTTGGGGGTATGTAACTGTGAATTAATTCACCTGTTGTACAACGGCTCATTTAAAAGCATTATAACAGCAACCAAGACTCTCTGATGATGGCACACGTCAGAGAATTGACAAAGTATGAAGAATATACTTAGTGCCTATGGAGTTGATTCTACAAACTAATTATCATATGATGCACAGAACCTACAATATTAAAATCCTATTTATAATTTCCTGCTGCAGTGTGACCTCTAACATTGGCAGTAGCAACAAACACAAGGGATGTCTAGTCACCACACTCTAAGAATGTGACATTATTAGACTTTATTTATTGTACATAGTTGAGTATTTCTAAATGCTTTTTATTTTTCATTCTGTATAGTAATAGTACAACCAACTGGGTAGCTGTGAATTTTAACAGGGCTTGATTGCATGATTGGCCTTCCAATGTATAATTATTTGCATAATGTATCAGTTGATATGTTATCATCTTTCAAGAATGCTGTTACTGTATTTTTAATAACACAATTTTTATTTTAAAAGGGTTTTGTTACTGTATGCTGTTGTGCATTGCAAAAAGAAACCGCTTCTTTAATGTGCTCCAAGCCCTCTACATTTGTACCTGAATGTGATCTGGCCTAAGCACAGCATGCCGTGTTATTGAATGTAGCTAACATTGCTGAAGCCATGATTATTAGTTTGATTTGATAGATGGCATGTTAGCCTTCATTTATTGGTGTGTTAGTTGTGGAAAGGAGAAGGGAGAATTTTGTGACACCACAGAGAAGATTGCTGCCATCAATGAAAGATTATGAGAAGCTGGTATAGCTTTGCAATAGGATAAGAAGCTTACCTGTTGCATTAATTTCAGATCGTTTCTGAATGTGGTCCAAAAAGTATTTTTGCATATAAAATAACCTTATAAAAAACGTAATTAAGCAGTGATTTTCTGTAATTTTAGTATTTGTTGTCCCATTTGTCTTTTAGTTATTGAATAATTCATATCTCCTTACGACATCAAACATTAAACATTACGTTGTTGAAGTACTTTTAATAGGTTTCAAATACATGTATTTTAATTAATATTAAGTTCTGAGATGTGGAAAAATCAAACCTGTCAGGAAAACACATAAAATCAAGACTGTCAACATGTAGTAAGTCTGTGTTTAATCTGCAGCTATGTTAATGTCTGTACATTTCAGCCATATTAGTATTTATGCATGTTCTACTCACTGTGGCATTCCTCTTCAGTTAGTGACACAGCTGCCAGGATTATCACTGCATTTCATGATGTTTAGATAGGAAACAGACAATTCACACATCAGTCTACATATTGTCACAGGCACATGTGTTGTAAGAGGTATGTTGGAGCTAATCTTATCTCCTTGCTGTACTACAGAACTTATATTATTGTGCTACATATTGTAACATGTAAAACTTTTTAAAATTCTTCGTAAAAAAATATATATATATTTTTTTTTTTTTTTTGGTTTTGTTTCTAACATGAGATACAGCAGCATAGGTTATCTTTTGTTCTCTCTGAAGGACTAAGCAGCTGCCTCAGTCATTCAAAGTGTTTTTCACCTTTGGAAGCCAACATCTTCTGCTTCTAGCTGAGAGCTGAATTTATTCAGTATTATAATAATATTATTGCTCAAATAGTTTTGGATTGGTTATGTATCTTGCGTCCAGCTGTGACTGTATCTGGTCCCAATATGTCCAATGTGAAACAAAATTACGCGCTCATAAAATTGTAATTTTCCTAGTTTTTTGTTGCTGTTGTTATGGCTTAAAATTTTTCATTCTACCCAACATTTGACAAGCTTGTGCAGTCGTAGAAAAATGATGTAGGTTCATAAAGATAGACTACAATGTAGTCACTTCATAAATCTAACAAAGAACCCATTGGTAAGGATGAATAAAAGTAATTACATGTATGATATCTACTGGATGTAAAATGGACTAAATGGAATGCCATACCTGTTGGAATCAAGATTTTGAAACACAAGTGTAAGAATGGGTTTGTATTAATTTGGAAGTGGCCATGTTATTACATTTGCGCAGACACTGAGACTGACATGCGTTTTATAATGGTATGTTTGAATTATTAAAAGGCATGCACAAATAACATTCCACAGTGTAGCTAATTTCTGTTGTTAACTGTATTTACTCATTACATTAAAGCTGTATTCAGCTTTCCACTGTAAATTGTATATTGTAGAATCTTATTTTTTTAAATGTGTGTCCCAGATTATATTTATGTTTGTTCTTCACCCTAGGTAATGAGCTTGTGTGTGGGTTGTTAAGTGTGTTGGCATGCATGGGTAAGGACTTCACAACCTCTATTTATAAGAATGCTCAGTGACTGAATGTCAGTAATTCAAGATCTTCTTTCTAATGTCATTTCTAGTCAGAAATGTCGTATGTGCATTGGTCTGATCTTAAAGGTTACGTAACTGTGAATACTTGAAGTTAAAGATTATTTGAACAAACATGATTAATTAAGTTTCATTGAAAAAATGAGTATTTACAGTTGAGTTTAACAGATACTCAAAATGGTAGTATGCATTTATTTATACGTTTGTATTCATTTGACCACAGAACATACGTAGGTGGGTCCATAAGTTTCCGGCCTGACATACAAAGACCGCGCCAAATGCAAAATGCTGTGAGGGATATATAGAGCCATCTATTGTGAGGTTACTGTATCAGTTTCAGGTGGCTACGTGCTCCAGTATGCTGGAGGCACTGGTGCTAGTAGGACGTGTTGTAGTGAGCTGCTGAAATGTCGAAAGTCGAGTACCGTGCTGTAATCAAATTCCTCACCAAAGAGGGGCTTGCACCAGCTGCTATCAAACAACGCTTGGATGGCGT
>Ga0123355_10003516_pt1 | contig 22486 bp, 9 predicted proteins | sample TergutEmb28metaG_3_FD_89872 | JGI IMG/M metagenome (GOLD analysis project Ga0123355, IMG submission 89872) | Embiratermes neotenicus P1 segment gut microbial communities from Petit-Saut dam, French Guiana - Emb289 P1 | ecosystem: Host-associated > Arthropoda: Insects > Digestive system > Gut ... | reverse complement strand
GATATATTATGGTTGTATAACAACAAACGCTAACACATAACAAAACCAACCCCCTCTTCCATCCACCCGGAGGTAAACACGGAAATCTCCGTGGCCCGTCGCCTACGCTTGGCTACCGAAGTATGGAAATCTCCGTAGCCCGTCGCCAATGTGTTAAAATTTAAACATTTTTGAAACCAGTTCCACGTTTTCCCATATTGGAGTGAAGGTGTTGTGAGGTGGAGGTGGTGGAGGATGCAGGCACCACCGGAGTACATAAGCCCTGACTTACATAAACTTCTTTACATTTTTTCCATTGACTTACTGAGCTGACAATTGTGTAATGGAATTGCACTTTGTGTAATATCTTAGTAGACAGGTACAGAATTAACGGTACACACATAATCTCAAAACTGCGTGTACCATGAATTTTGCATATATTTACAGGATATAACCAACCAATGCACACTATATTTAATACTTAATCATATCTAAAAAACACTATATGTAACAACACCTGTATAATTATTACTTGATGATATCCTATTAACACTTTTAATTGTATATACTAATGAACTGCATTTTCACTGGCATGTAACTTTGGTATAACAGAATATGATGCATTGAGGCATCGAAACATGTAGAGGTTTTTTTTAGATACAAAAATATTGTTCATTTGTTGGTTATGTGTTGTAAATATAAAAAAAAGTACACACACATGTATACTGTATAAATAAAGAATAACTGCAGCTGGAAAAACAAATGTCTTGCTAGGTCACAACACTTGTTCTTTGACAACAGTTTCCATTGCCACCTAACGGCATGTAGGTGGATTAAGAACACAGCTATAGTGCACATGTTCTTAATCGTAATTGTGTATTCATATAGAAGTAGCATCCCTGGGTTTGAACCAAATTAGCTGGAAGAAGTTGGGTTGTATAAGCATTTTGGAATTTTGTCTTTCTTTCTTTTGTTCTTTTATTTTATTTTCTTCTCTTTTACAAGAGCCTGCCACAGTCAAAGTTTTGAGCCAGATGAATCCAGTTCATATCCTTCTGTCTATTTATGTGAAATACTTTTAACATTTCCTTCCCATGTACATGTAATTCTTCTACATGGCTTTTTTTACTGGATTTTCAACCAAAATTTTATATGCATTTATCATTATGTCATAAACTTCTAGTATTGAGTTAATCGAAACTGGGGGAGATGTATGGACATGCCGCCCCCTGTGTGTCATTACGTACAATAGGTAACCTACAAATGAGGATTTTGTGCTGTATGTTGACAGGTTCTGCTGGTGCAGGGAAATAAGGTACAACTGACACTCAAACCATTGTTGGTGACTTCAGATATGCCTCCTTTATGCAGATTTGAAGACGCACAGCCAGGAATTCTGTGCGAAGGGGTGGTTGCATTAATTGTGAAGACTGGATTGCTGCTGACGTTCTACAGTGATGTGCAAGGGTGGCTGGAACTGAACAGGGCTGTTGGAAAGGATGAATATTACATTGGACAAGTGGTATCCTCATTGTCTTTATTATGCAAAATGTTGTTATGAATTTGAATGAAAATTCAAGGAAGTTTTATCGTATTCATTCATTCCATTGGCATGTGCAGAATGTGATGATTCCTTGCCATTCTCAGGAGCTTCTTCTATTCCTCTCTGTTATGTACTTTTTCCTGTCACCCCTCTCCACCAACTGTTCTTCCATCCTCTCTCACCTCATCTTGCCATATATTTCTTGGTCTCCCTCTCAGTCTTCTTGTTCCCAAATTTATATATGTGACCCTTTTGGGAATTCTATTTTCTTCCATTCTCTGTACATGCACAAACCAATGTAATCTAGTTCTATCATATGTATAGTTTTAATATCACATTTTTACCCACTTCTTATATATGACTCCATGGTGCAGAGTGTACTTTAGAAGTTAATATTTCCTAAACTACTCAAGAAATTATCAAAGTTTTTTATTCACCAATGAATGCACAAGGGATTGTTTTGAAAAACAGTATTAAAATTTACATTAAAATAGCTCTGAAATGTTTCAGTGCAGTCACGCCATCTTCAAGGAGCGCATTATTATTGCTTGCTAAAGTTACACTTGTTAAAATAGTCAATTATGATACGTCGATGTGTGATTAAATCGGTGGTGATGTGGCTGCATATGTTGGTAGGTCCTTGTTGGTGTGTGTATATCGCACCGTTCGGAAATAGAGTGTGAAAATTACTCAAGAAATTCCCTGCATTTTATTTAACCCAAGGGTTCATTACTATGTCCATAAGATAGTGCCACTTTTCCCTATCCTGAGCCAGATTATCCAGTGCATTCCCTTCTACTGTATGTCTTTAAGATTGTTTTAATATTGTTCTCCTGTGTATGCCTCAAGTCTTCCAAGTGGCCTTTGCCCTTCAGGTTTCCCCTGCAAAGCCTCTGTGCATTTCTTTTCCCACCCATAGTAGCACATGACCCACCCATTTTTTCCTTCATCTGATCACTCGTATAATATTTGGTGAGGGGTGCATATCATTTTGTGCAGCCTTCTGTTATTTTTGCACTGTTTCTTCATCTGAAATTAATAAAATGAATATATAAGGTGTAGCTTATATCTGTCCTCATGTTTCATAACAGGTTGTTTTAAGTGTTAATGCTTCTGACATGTATCTGGAATGTCCCTGGTCCAGATCTAATCTGATTTCTCAGTCCTTCAAGCAAGTGATGGTTTTGTACCCCAGATATTGCTACAACTTCTCCCTGCTACATCTTGGCAATCCATTATGCACAATCAGCCTATCATTTAGAGGTGTATCATTTGAGCTGTTGGGTGTTGTGTTAAATAAACCATAAACAAGTATGACAGGCTCTGTACAGCAAGATCTTTTGCAAATTTATTTTTGTTTCTGTTGACTGGAATGTATACCTTTCTTTCCATGGATTTCAAATTTAACTTTATGCTTAAGGTTGCTAGGTTTATGGACCTCATGCATTATATCATATTTAAATGAGACAAAAGACAGTAATTGTAGTAATCCTAGTAATCATAGTCATCATTGAATAGAATGTGACCCTTGCATCTTGTCCATTTACAGTCTTTTGTGCAACCCTTTTCTTAAGCATTTAGCAGCCCCACACTTCAAACAAAGTGTAGTGCCTTACTGATGGAGATGTCAGTGAAGTCACCTGGTTTCAAGAAATGATGACCCAGGTGCCTAATTCTTAATACCACAATGTCTCACAGTCATCAAGAACATGGTGAGGCTGTTTCAAACTCCTGTTAGCAATTCCATCAATATTCTTAACTGGTTTCTGGTCAAGCTGAGTAAATCCCCAGATCTTTTAGCAGGGGGTCTTTTAAGAATGCCTTTGGCCTGGTTTTTGGCCATGAATGTACTTCCAGTACTCCTTATATTTGCTGCTTGTCCAGTCTGTAATCACTCCCCTGTCAACCTTTGTAGATATGCCAAAGGCAGTCTAATGCCCTGTAAGTGGATGTGAGGAGTCTTGCCTGGCTAATTCATCAGCCATTTCATTTCCATCAATCCTAATGTGTCCTGAAACCTGTACCAGCTTGACCCTGTTGTGTTCTGCCAGTTTCACCAGAGATTGATGGCAGTCCCAGACTAATTTGGAATTTGTCTGGAAACTTCAAGGGCCTTACTAGTTACCTGACTGGCAGAAAGAAAATATATGTTCCTACCTATGTAGTGTGCAGTCCTGTTCTCTGTTCTCTATTTTACAAGCCTTAATGGTGTATATTTTAGCCTGGAAAACTGTGTTGTGGAGCCCAAGGCTGAAGCTGTGCCTCTTTCTCAAGCCCCTTCTATGCACTCCAGTACTAGTGCCTTTAATGGTCTTTGACTCATCTGTATACCAGACCAGGCCCTCTTATATCTGGTTAAAACCCGATCTGCCACTCCCACTTGTCAGGGAACATGACTGTTAGTGGCTTATGATGTGCATGTCTGCGTATCATCCTGTCATTCCCCATTTGTAGGATTGGTTTATGCTCCATGTCCTGTGATATGCAAGTAATCCTAAGTATAATATACGATTACACTATTTAGAATTAACTGGAACATTATAACTCCCCCCCCAAAGAACACATTATGTGGAATGTTAGAATATAATAACAGTTCTTTGTCATGTGGAATTGATTTTGTTTTCCAGGTGCCAGTTTATGTAAAAACAGCAGATGTGAGGAATGGAAAGCTAGCATTGAGTTTAAAGCAACCTAGTATAAAAGCTGAAAAAACTTCTAAAAAGCAGAGGAGAAGGTCCAGGGTAGGAAAAATGTATGAATTAACTGTTACCAACTGTACAGAAGACGCACTTGAAGTTGAGAGTAAGTTTACATTTTATTGCATCTGATAGTTTAAATTCTTGAGCAACTTAACAGCTGTTCATGCAGTTGAGAAACTGCTTGCTGCTATGGAAGGCAAAGATACATTACCACATTTTATGTACACATCTTGTTCCCTGTTTTCTCATATTGTAAAAGCAATGTCTCTTGCTATCCCTGCCATCAGTTTAATCACATAATTAATTTAAGTGATAAGTCCATTTTTTTCAGACTTCCAACTACAAGACCAGGCTTCGTACCTATATAACACCACATAAAATGGAAATGTTGTGTATTTTAATATTCATGTTTTTGACATTAATCAAACATATGTTGTTATTTTGTGTGCACATCTGTATGGCCCAGCTGAGTGCTTAGAAATTTTTTTTGTAGTGTTACTGTTACTCTTGAGTAAAATATAGCCTTAACCTTGTAGAAGCTGATGGTGTAAAATCACTTGTTGCCAGGTGATAGTTACTCCCAGAATTAAATATATCCTCCTGCCCCATATTTTTTTTAAGAACCCAAGAATTATCACTGCTTGTAATAGTAGTTGTCTCATACAAAATGTCTGTGCCATCATCTTTGTTTAGGCAATGCTGGAAGTGGCATACTTCCTGCCCAGCACCTGACAGACAGTCCAACGCTGGCTTTTCTGTTGCTGAGCACTTATGGGCCTGGGGATGTTATTGATGGTGCATTCTGCTTCAGCGATGCAGATGGTCTGGTCTTCACTCTGCGTCCTTCATTGATTGAGCACTTTAAGGCAGTATGCTGTGGAATTATTTTGACTATATAACTTAAGATGTAAAAAAAAAGTGTGTTTGCACATAACATCATGAACCCTGTAGAGCCCAGTGGTCACTTTACATACCATCAAGTTTAACATTAAGAAATTCTATATTCTGCCCACTCTTCGTGTTTGCAAGTTTTATAAGGCTGTCAGAACAAACAGTAATTACTTACTTCCCTGTACTACATTAACTGATTGGTTTGTATAGCTGAGGCAAGTGTACTGTGTGGTACAGACAGAATCTTGAAATGTAATAAAGGTTAATTTTTGTCTTTAACTGTTTGGCATTGGAGTTACATTCCAACTGTAATGTGCAGAATACAGACATTTAAATTATATGATTTAATTTTTGTCTTGCGTACTCATACTACAAAAAAAAGGCATATTTCTTAGATTTTTTCTTCAGGTTTATTGCAATACAATTTAGCAGTCTGCTCGTGAATTAATTAACCCCTTAGACTGGCATACTGGTTGATTTCCTTCATACCATAAACTTGAGAGTCCCTGGATTGCCAAGTACTGATCACATTCTGCATCCTCAGATTGGTGCTGCCTTCTCTCAAACGCATATGAAACAAATGTACTCCAGCTGCTTTACTGTTGAACATAAAATACCTGGCTGTTAGATGGTGTGCAGTGTAGGTCAGAGAAATTGATTCATTGTTGTCCCTTGCCACAAAATGTGAATCCATTTAGTTCTGTTCATAAGCCCAGGCACTGGTGTCTGCTTTCCTCTAGTGGAGTGAAAACTAATGTGGATAACTACAGTTGTCATATTATCAAATGCTGATTACATGATCCTTATGTGTAACTTGCATGTTTTTTCACAGATAGTATTATAGTTGGCTCGTATATGAGGCAACCCACATGCAATCAGACCCTTTGTGCAACAGAGATCATTGGACAAACATTGACAGTGTATGGTCTGCTTTGAGGGGTTGCACAGCAGTTCTTCATGATCATGTCTTCTTTCTGAATACAGGGTGTAAGAGCTTCCAATTATTCACCAAAACTCAAAGGAAACATTGGTATATAAAGTGTGTAGTCTGGTGGCAAAGAAATCTCCAGCTGTCGTAGTAACCACTATGTTTTGAAGGTTTGAGGTCCATGTATTTTAAACATCTGATATATCTTGTGTTCCTCTTTGTTCCAAGTGAAAGTTACCATATGAGTATGTAGAACTTTGGGGTACTATGTAATGTTTATATTTAATCATTTTATTTTCAGTACAAGGGTTCAGCAAAGTTGTCAGGAGTGCATGAACAAATGTTGCTTCCATGTGCTGTGAGGAGTATTATGCCCAAACAAGTGACACTACAGTTACCACTGTCTAGGTGTAACATGGCAGATGTAGAGTTAAAGGTGAGTGAAATAACATTAGTATAAGCCCTTGTTCTAGCAGGAGAGCTCCCCATTAGTGTGGATGACTGTGAATTTTAATAGACAATTGGAAAGCAGTAAATTGATCAGAAAGACACAGTTGGCTATAACCTATTCTGTTTTATATGTGAGAGTTCCCAAGTGCACTTTTTGTCTCTAAAGCTGATTTTCCTGCCTGGGGTTTGTTGTAGTTCTGCTCATTTGGTATGTGCTTAAGTATGACATTGCTGCTTCCTTGCCTATCCTTCCTGAATCATTATTTGACTTACTGCTATATAATATACGCATTTGAGCTCTCATTAAATGAACTCAAGAACAAAACAGCCCATAAGAAGCCAAAACACTTGGTTAGCAATCAGTAATTGACAGTTTCGTTGGTAGGTTTATATGTTGTGGACCAGCTTGTGTCCCAGCGTGAAGTTAACTGTTATTTTGCTGTTCAGAACCTCCTCATATCGCAGTAAAGTGTGGAATGTAAAGGGGACTGACATTGTGGTGGGTCATGGCACTCTGCAATCTGGTAAAAGGTTAGCAGTTTTTTGGAGGAGTACTGGCTCTGTCTGTAGGTGAACTCTTGCACACTGAGTGTTTATGTGTTGTGGTAAATGTCAGTTTGAATACTTCTGCTGTATTTTATAGTAAAGAGTTTGATGGGATGTAGCTGTACTTCCTCCTAAGTAGTTCAGAGACATTACCAAGAGATGGAATTACCTTTGTCAGTATGATTCTGAGAGAGGAGGGGGAAAATTTAGACCATTACATAAAACATAATTTTGCTGTTAGGTGGCAGGACTGCCTGCAATGATGAGTAACTCTAAAGTTGTGTTCCTCCACTTTTCATAATCAACTGCCAGGCTGCATTGTTTCATGATGCAGAAGATCATGGTATGAATTGTCACTGCTTTGGAAATCTCACTGTCATAATGGGACCAGACTGCAGAAGAATACTATCTAAAATGCATTATATAAGATGGATACAGAAGTGGCTGTGGAGGAAGTACATAAATAGTTGGAGGATTATAATCTATGACATTGATGAAGAAAGCATATTGGGCATGTTTTTCCTTGTATCATATACAAGGAACTGTAAAGGATAATGTTACTTTTCAAGTGAATAGTTCAGTAATTATTTTGTCTCACAACTAATTATTTTAGCCGTGTGAACCTTTTATATGTCTAATTCCAGGGCTTATGTAATGCCAGGGTGGAAGATGCAACTCAGCTCAGACTTGTAGAACATCAGGGTTTGATATGTCGAGTTGTAAAACTTAGTGGTCTGTATGAGTGCCCACATATAACCACAAAACTGTCTGATTGCTGGGACTACAGTACAGAGGTAAATATACCATGAGAAATGCACTAATTTTCTGTGATTCTGATGGTTTCTAGTATTTCCTCAAATTCATAGAGATATTTGAATAATATTGTATATTCAATAATGCATGTGTGCATACATGAACATGTGTGTCTTTTTGACTGGCTCTGCAATTCATCTGTTGGATGCTGGGTGCTGTTTCTAAGAGGGAGGTTGCTAGAACACAAAGTCAACCACTCTCCACCACCTGCTGCTCACAATAAGAATATATTTACCTTGACTTCCACCTTCCCATATTTCTTCAGTGTGTAGTTAGTAAGGTCTGAAACATCTTTTGTTGTATAATAGTTTAAAAGCACTATTATTAATTATTTTTGTTTCTTGCACATCCCTCAGTGTCTGAATCCCACATACCAGTCCTCTCAATAATATCTTGGTTTGTCTCTTCAGTTAGTGGTCTGAATCCCTGTTGCAATATTTGAACAAGCATCACGTCATGCTGCACCTGCCGCAACCTGCAACATTTACTTGGAACCTGTGGCATGTACTTGGAGGGGGGAGTGCAGTAGATAAGACAACATGTTTACTGTTATTCAATTATGTTGCATTAGAACCGATATGTGCTTCTACTGTCTCGGTAAATGATGAGGCACAAGAAGTTTAACTGATAGCTGATGCCGTGTGTGTAATTTTACTGGCTGTTTTGTGTCTCAGGTGTTTGACAGTATGCATATTTGTGTGCTGGGTGAAACCTCTGTGATGAGACATGAGATCACACATGAGCTGGAGTATCCAGCTTGTTTCTTCAGCCAGGAATACATGGTGGGTTGATTGACTGATTGATTGTAGTTGGGTTTGAGAACACATGGTTCCAATGCACCTAGGCCTTAAATAATGGTCCCTTTGTGCCCCATATCAATTTATGGGAGCCCTATTGCTTTACTAAAGTTCCAGATGGCCCCCAGACTTACACTCTTAATGTCCTCTGGCTCCAAGAAGAAGGAGCCCAGATACGCATGTCGGAGTGAAGCCAAAGCTTCACACTCACAAAGAATGTGGGCAGAGGTTTCATCCTCTGCTCCACACCTACACAATGGACTGTCTGACAGCCCCATTAGATAAAAATGTCTCCTCAGGTTATGAGAAGGCCATTAACAGCCCTGGATTGTACCCTATTAAAGGACAAGCCTAGCCTTGACACCCAGACAAGGTCCCGAAATTAATTCTCAAGCCTGTGTTTGGGTGAATACGTGGTGGGACACACCCAAGTATCCTGTCACCAGCAGGTTCCATGTATCATGCTAGCAAACCTGCAGTGAACTTCTATAACAAAATACAGTACCAGCCTGCCTATTTTGAGTCACACAGATGCATATGGTAAAACTGGTCAGACTGTTTCAACCTTGACTGCCAGTAGTTATCATTGGATTTTCTTTTAACCTTTACACTTGGCAACTCTCATCCAGAACCCAGAATGATGAGGCTAGGTACTGCTAGCTGGAGGCCTTGCATAATTTTATTCCCAAACTATGAATACTGACATTGAATACTCAGTGCCAAATTAAAACAATATGTACTCTTATTTCTGGACAACCGGTGTAGCATAGTCAGTGATAGCGACTCACTATGGGCTGGACAGTCCAGGGGTTGAACTCTGTGGAGGCAAGATGTTCTCTGTCTGTCCAGACCAGCCTCAGAGCCCACCCAGCCTCCTGTGTGATGGGCACTGGGTTTTCCCCTCAAGTAAAGTGGCCATGATGTGCTGATCACCCACCTCCTTTTAGTGCTGGGGTTGTGAATGGGTTGGAGTATACCTCTGCCTTCTCTGTGTGGCTGCATAGGCATGCTATGTTGTGACCTTTACCCCTACCTTTTACTCTTTCTTCTTGGTCCCTCCGAATCATTGTCGGGAACTTGAGTGAAAATTTAAAAAAGGGACACTGATGTGACAACCAATAAAAAACTTGTGTTCCTGTATGCAGGCTCGTAAAAGAGATGTTAAAGAATGTAAAAAATAAAGGCCTAACATTAGGCACCTGGTCATATTGTGGCAGTAAGTTTGAAAATTGGAGGTAGTGAATGGCTCCTCTTACTGGACCAGTACATGGGTATTCCAGGAGGATGGGAAAGGGTTAATTTTACCCCCTCCTTTACCTTCATTTAATTCTTAAGCATAGGGACACCTCTAATGTCACTGGTTTTGTTGTGTTAATGACGCCAATTGTTGTGCCTGTAACATCCTGAAAGGATAATTGTTTTTGTTGTGACATTTTCAGGCAAGTGTATCTCTTCTGTGCAGCTTCTGGAAAGACTATGATACAGTTGTTGAACACATGAAAGAACAGGGTAATCCTTTGGCAAGTACTGTGCCTGGTGAACTAGTTGAAGGAGAAGTGATAGCTGTTGAAGATTGTGGTGTTGTGCTGAGGCTCGATAATGGCATCCAAGGCATAGCTACCTCCGAATTATGTAAAGGTACACAGTGGGATGCAAATAACACCCGTCCCTCAAATGCAACTGCAGTTCCTTCCTGCCTTAATGCAGTTACTTTATAAATAATCTTTATTTTTGTTCATGACCATTTGCGACGTGAAATTTGTGTCAGTATAAAATTCAGCCTATCGTGAAGCACGTAACAAAAACTGCTTCTGTAGTTGTAACAATGCATGCACATTAGCAATTTAACAAGAAAGTGTTTGAATCACTGTTCAGGCCCTCGTGCTTGATTTAAGCAAGTGTGATGGAACACTGGATGTCAGGATTGTATTTCCAAATACTTAAGTCGATAACATGACGTACTTCTGTATGTTTTTCGTCCCAATACAGGTCTTTATGACTTTTGTTGTTTGTTAATAGTGGGCTGCACCATACTGGACCACTTGATTGAAAATTTAATAACCACTGAAGTGGTAAGAAGAAATTTATGGTTTGTGTGGAACTTTATGGTGTATGAAAGCTTGCCATTGGACCTTGTCCTGAGACATGTGGATCTGGTCCACATTGTCACACTGTGTGTCTCTGAGAATCGTTTTAATATTATCCTTCTGTATGGACCTAGGTTTTTGGGTGTTTTGTTCCCATAAATATTTCTGTCTAACATATTTATCCATTTTTATTCCTGATATACTTGCTATTTATCTTGCCTAATCACCCTAACTACATTTGGTAAGGAATACAAATGTTTACCATCCATCTCCCAATATTGCGCTACGTTTTCTTAATTTCAAGTATTCTGTTCAGTGCTTGTTTCCCAGTCACAGTCTGTCTTCTTTTCATAGAGTTGCAGGGCAGGTTTAACTTCAATGTAAAGTAATGTATGGATTAGGACTCTGCCTGACAAGGTAACAATCCCACAGATAGTCAAGAAATTCCCTGACTCTAAAGTTCCATCGCCATATTCACAACACATTGCTGCTGCTGCTGCTGCTGCTGCTAGCAGCAGCAGCAGCAGCAGCAGCAATGTGTTGTGAATATGGCGATGGAACTTTAGAGTCAGGGAATTTCTTGACTATCTGTGGGATTGTTACCTTGTCAGGCAGAGTCCTAATCCATACATTACTTTACATTGAAGTTAAACCTGCCCTGCAACTCTATGAAAAGAAGACAGACTGTGACTGGGAAACAAGCACTGAACAGAATACTTGAAATTAAGAAAACGTAGCGCAATATTGGGAGATGGATGGTAAACATTTGTATTCCTTACCAAATGTAGTTAGGGTGATTAGGCAAGATAAATAGCAAGTATATCAGGAATAAAAATGGATAAATATGTTAGACAGAAATATTTATGGGAACAAAACACCCAAAAACCTAGGTCCATACAGAAGGATAATATTAAAACGATTCTCAGAGACACACAGTGTGACAATGTGGACCAGATCCACATGTCTCAGGACAAGGTCCAATGGCAAGCTTTCATACACCATAAAGTTCCACACAAACCATAAATTTCTTCTTACCACTTCAGTGGTTATTAAATTTTCAATCAAGTGGTCCAGTATGGTGCAGCCCACTATTAACAAACAACAAAAGTCATAAAGACCTGTATTGGGACGAAAAACATACAGAAGTACGTCATGTTATCGACTTAAGTATTTGGAAATACAATCCTGACATCCAGTGTTCCATCACACTTGCTTAAATCAAGCACGAGGGCCTGAACAGTGATTCAAACACTTTCTTGTTAAATTGCTAATGTGCATGCATTGTTACAACTACAGAAGCAGTTTTTGTTACGTGCTTCACGATAGGCTGAATTTTATACTGACACAAATTTCACGTCGCAAATGGTCATGAACAAAAATAAAGATTATTTATAAAGTAACTGCATTAAGGCAGGAAGGAACTGCAGTTGCATTTGAGGGACGGGTGTTATTTGCATCCCACTGTGTACCTTTACATAATTCGGAGGTAGCTATGCCTTGGATGCCATTATCGAGCCTCAGCACAACACCACAATCTTCAACAGCTATCACTTCTCCTTCAACTAGTTCACCAGGCACAGTACTTGCCAAAGGATTACCCTGTTCTTTCATGTGTTCAACAACTGTATCATAGTCTTTCCAGAAGCTGCACAGAAGAGATACACTTGCCTGAAAATGTCACAACAAAAACAATTATCCTTTCAGGATGTTACAGGCACAACAATTGGCGTCATTAACACAACAAAACCAGTGACATTAGAGGTGTCCCTATGCTTAAGAATTAAATGAAGGTAAAGGAGGGGGTAAAATTAACCCTTTCCCATCCTCCTGGAATACCCATGTACTGGTCCAGTAAGAGGAGCCATTCACTACCTCCAATTTTCAAACTTACTGCCACAATATGACCAGGTGCCTAATGTTAGGCCTTTATTTTTTACATTCTTTAACATCTCTTTTACGAGCCTGCATACAGGAACACAAGTTTTTTATTGGTTGTCACATCAGTGTCCCTTTTTTAAATTTTCACTCAAGTTCCCGACAATGATTCGGAGGGACCAAGAAGAAAGAGTAAAAGGTAGGGGTAAAGGTCACAACATAGCATGCCTATGCAGCCACACAGAGAAGGCAGAGGTATACTCCAACCCATTCACAACCCCAGCACTAAAAGGAGGTGGGTGATCAGCACATCATGGCCACTTTACTTGAGGGGAAAACCCAGTGCCCATCACACAGGAGGCTGGGTGGGCTCTGAGGCTGGTCTGGACAGACAGAGAACATCTTGCCTCCACAGAGTTCAACCCCTGGACTGTCCAGCCCATAGTGAGTCGCTATCACTGACTATGCTACACCGGTTGTCCAGAAATAAGAGTACATATTGTTTTAATTTGGCACTGAGTATTCAATGTCAGTATTCATAGTTTGGGAATAAAATTATGCAAGGCCTCCAGCTAGCAGTACCTAGCCTCATCATTCTGGGTTCTGGATGAGAGTTGCCAAGTGTAAAGGTTAAAAGAAAATCCAATGATAACTACTGGCAGTCAAGGTTGAAACAGTCTGACCAGTTTTACCATATGCATCTGTGTGACTCAAAATAGGCAGGCTGGTACTGTATTTTGTTATAGAAGTTCACTGCAGGTTTGCTAGCATGATACATGGAACCTGCTGGTGACAGGATACTTGGGTGTGTCCCACCACGTATTCACCCAAACACAGGCTTGAGAATTAATTTCGGGACCTTGTCTGGGTGTCAAGGCTAGGCTTGTCCTTTAATAGGGTACAATCCAGGGCTGTTAATGGCCTTCTCATAACCTGAGGAGACATTTTTATCTAATGGGGCTGTCAGACAGTCCATTGTGTAGGTGTGGAGCAGAGGATGAAACCTCTGCCCACATTCTTTGTGAGTGTGAAGCTTTGGCTTCACTCCGACATGCGTATCTGGGCTCCTTCTTCTTGGAGCCAGAGGACATTAAGAGTGTAAGTCTGGGGGCCATCTGGAACTTTAGTAAAGCAATAGGGCTCCCATAAATTGATATGGGGCACAAAGGGACCATTATTTAAGGCCTAGGTGCATTGGAACCATGTGTTCTCAAACCCAACTACAATCAATCAGTCAATCAACCCACCATGTATTCCTGGCTGAAGAAACAAGCTGGATACTCCAGCTCATGTGTGATCTCATGTCTCATCACAGAGGTTTCACCCAGCACACAAATATGCATACTGTCAAACACCTGAGACACAAAACAGCCAGTAAAATTACACACACGGCATCAGCTATCAGTTAAACTTCTTGTGCCTCATCATTTACCGAGACAGTAGAAGCACATATCGGTTCTAATGCAACATAATTGAATAACAGTAAACATGTTGTCTTATCTACTGCACTCCCCCCTCCAAGTACATGCCACAGGTTCCAAGTAAATGTTGCAGGTTGCGGCAGGTGCAGCATGACGTGATGCTTGTTCAAATATTGCAACAGGGATTCAGACCACTAACTGAAGAGACAAACCAAGATATTATTGAGAGGACTGGTATGTGGGATTCAGACACTGAGGGATGTGCAAGAAACAAAAATAATTAATAATAGTGCTTTTAAACTATTATACAACAAAAGATGTTTCAGACCTTACTAACTACACACTGAAGAAATATGGGAAGGTGGAAGTCAAGGTAAATATATTCTTATTGTGAGCAGCAGGTGGTGGAGAGTGGTTGACTTTGTGTTCTAGCAACCTCCCTCTTAGAAACAGCACCCAGCATCCAACAGATGAATTGCAGAGCCAGTCAAAAAGACACACATGTTCATGTATGCACACATGCATTATTGAATATACAATATTATTCAAATATCTCTATGAATTTGAGGAAATACTAGAAACCATCAGAATCACAGAAAATTAGTGCATTTCTCATGGTATATTTACCTCTGTACTGTAGTCCCAGCAATCAGACAGTTTTGTGGTTATATGTGGGCACTCATACAGACCACTAAGTTTTACAACTCGACATATCAAACCCTGATGTTCTACAAGTCTGAGCTGAGTTGCATCTTCCACCCTGGCATTACATAAGCCCTGGAATTAGACATATAAAAGGTTCACACGGCTAAAATAATTAGTTGTGAGACAAAATAATTACTGAACTATTCACTTGAAAAGTAACATTATCCTTTACAGTTCCTTGTATATGATACAAGGAAAAACATGCCCAATATGCTTTCTTCATCAATGTCATAGATTATAATCCTCCAACTATTTATGTACTTCCTCCACAGCCACTTCTGTATCCATCTTATATAATGCATTTTAGATAGTATTCTTCTGCAGTCTGGTCCCATTATGACAGTGAGATTTCCAAAGCAGTGACAATTCATACCATGATCTTCTGCATCATGAAACAATGCAGCCTGGCAGTTGATTATGAAAAGTGGAGGAACACAACTTTAGAGTTACTCATCATTGCAGGCAGTCCTGCCACCTAACAGCAAAATTATGTTTTATGTAATGGTCTAAATTTTCCCCCTCCTCTCTCAGAATCATACTGACAAAGGTAATTCCATCTCTTGGTAATGTCTCTGAACTACTTAGGAGGAAGTACAGCTACATCCCATCAAACTCTTTACTATAAAATACAGCAGAAGTATTCAAACTGACATTTACCACAACACATAAACACTCAGTGTGCAAGAGTTCACCTACAGACAGAGCCAGTACTCCTCCAAAAAACTGCTAACCTTTTACCAGATTGCAGAGTGCCATGACCCACCACAATGTCAGTCCCCTTTACATTCCACACTTTACTGCGATATGAGGAGGTTCTGAACAGCAAAATAACAGTTAACTTCACGCTGGGACACAAGCTGGTCCACAACATATAAACCTACCAACGAAACTGTCAATTACTGATTGCTAACCAAGTGTTTTGGCTTCTTATGGGCTGTTTTGTTCTTGAGTTCATTTAATGAGAGCTCAAATGCGTATATTATATAGCAGTAAGTCAAATAATGATTCAGGAAGGATAGGCAAGGAAGCAGCAATGTCATACTTAAGCACATACCAAATGAGCAGAACTACAACAAACCCCAGGCAGGAAAATCAGCTTTAGAGACAAAAAGTGCACTTGGGAACTCTCACATATAAAACAGAATAGGTTATAGCCAACTGTGTCTTTCTGATCAATTTACTGCTTTCCAATTGTCTATTAAAATTCACAGTCATCCACACTAATGGGGAGCTCTCCTGCTAGAACAAGGGCTTATACTAATGTTATTTCACTCACCTTTAACTCTACATCTGCCATGTTACACCTAGACAGTGGTAACTGTAGTGTCACTTGTTTGGGCATAATACTCCTCACAGCACATGGAAGCAACATTTGTTCATGCACTCCTGACAACTTTGCTGAACCCTTGTACTGAAAATAAAATGATTAAATATAAACATTACATAGTACCCCAAAGTTCTACATACTCATATGGTAACTTTCACTTGGAACAAAGAGGAACACAAGATATATCAGATGTTTAAAATACATGGACCTCAAACCTTCAAAACATAGTGGTTACTACGACAGCTGGAGATTTCTTTGCCACCAGACTACACACTTTATATACCAATGTTTCCTTTGAGTTTTGGTGAATAATTGGAAGCTCTTACACCCTGTATTCAGAAAGAAGACATGATCATGAAGAACTGCTGTGCAACCCCTCAAAGCAGACCATACACTGTCAATGTTTGTCCAATGATCTCTGTTGCACAAAGGGTCTGATTGCATGTGGGTTGCCTCATATACGAGCCAACTATAATACTATCTGTGAAAAAACATGCAAGTTACACATAAGGATCATGTAATCAGCATTTGATAATATGACAACTGTAGTTATCCACATTAGTTTTCACTCCACTAGAGGAAAGCAGACACCAGTGCCTGGGCTTATGAACAGAACTAAATGGATTCACATTTTGTGGCAAGGGACAACAATGAATCAATTTCTCTGACCTACACTGCACACCATCTAACAGCCAGGTATTTTATGTTCAACAGTAAAGCAGCTGGAGTACATTTGTTTCATATGCGTTTGAGAGAAGGCAGCACCAATCTGAGGATGCAGAATGTGATCAGTACTTGGCAATCCAGGGACTCTCAAGTTTATGGTATGAAGGAAATCAACCAGTATGCCAGTCTAAGGGGTTAATTAATTCACGAGCAGACTGCTAAATTGTATTGCAATAAACCTGAAGAAAAAATCTAAGAAATATGCCTTTTTTTTGTAGTATGAGTACGCAAGACAAAAATTAAATCATATAATTTAAATGTCTGTATTCTGCACATTACAGTTGGAATGTAACTCCAATGCCAAACAGTTAAAGACAAAAATTAACCTTTATTACATTTCAAGATTCTGTCTGTACCACACAGTACACTTGCCTCAGCTATACAAACCAATCAGTTAATGTAGTACAGGGAAGTAAGTAATTACTGTTTGTTCTGACAGCCTTATAAAACTTGCAAACACGAAGAGTGGGCAGAATATAGAATTTCTTAATGTTAAACTTGATGGTATGTAAAGTGACCACTGGGCTCTACAGGGTTCATGATGTTATGTGCAAACACACTTTTTTTTTACATCTTAAGTTATATAGTCAAAATAATTCCACAGCATACTGCCTTAAAGTGCTCAATCAATGAAGGACGCAGAGTGAAGACCAGACCATCTGCATCGCTGAAGCAGAATGCACCATCAATAACATCCCCAGGCCCATAAGTGCTCAGCAACAGAAAAGCCAGCGTTGGACTGTCTGTCAGGTGCTGGGCAGGAAGTATGCCACTTCCAGCATTGCCTAAACAAAGATGATGGCACAGACATTTTGTATGAGACAACTACTATTACAAGCAGTGATAATTCTTGGGTTCTTAAAAAAAATATGGGGCAGGAGGATATATTTAATTCTGGGAGTAACTATCACCTGGCAACAAGTGATTTTACACCATCAGCTTCTACAAGGTTAAGGCTATATTTTACTCAAGAGTAACAGTAACACTACAAAAAAAATTTCTAAGCACTCAGCTGGGCCATACAGATGTGCACACAAAATAACAACATATGTTTGATTAATGTCAAAAACATGAATATTAAAATACACAACATTTCCATTTTATGTGGTGTTATATAGGTACGAAGCCTGGTCTTGTAGTTGGAAGTCTGAAAAAAATGGACTTATCACTTAAATTAATTATGTGATTAAACTGATGGCAGGGATAGCAAGAGACATTGCTTTTACAATATGAGAAAACAGGGAACAAGATGTGTACATAAAATGTGGTAATGTATCTTTGCCTTCCATAGCAGCAAGCAGTTTCTCAACTGCATGAACAGCTGTTAAGTTGCTCAAGAATTTAAACTATCAGATGCAATAAAATGTAAACTTACTCTCAACTTCAAGTGCGTCTTCTGTACAGTTGGTAACAGTTAATTCATACATTTTTCCTACCCTGGACCTTCTCCTCTGCTTTTTAGAAGTTTTTTCAGCTTTTATACTAGGTTGCTTTAAACTCAATGCTAGCTTTCCATTCCTCACATCTGCTGTTTTTACATAAACTGGCACCTGGAAAACAAAATCAATTCCACATGACAAAGAACTGTTATTATATTCTAACATTCCACATAATGTGTTCTTTGGGGGGGGAGTTATAATGTTCCAGTTAATTCTAAATAGTGTAATCGTATATTATACTTAGGATTACTTGCATATCACAGGACATGGAGCATAAACCAATCCTACAAATGGGGAATGACAGGATGATACGCAGACATGCACATCATAAGCCACTAACAGTCATGTTCCCTGACAAGTGGGAGTGGCAGATCGGGTTTTAACCAGATATAAGAGGGCCTGGTCTGGTATACAGATGAGTCAAAGACCATTAAAGGCACTAGTACTGGAGTGCATAGAAGGGGCTTGAGAAAGAGGCACAGCTTCAGCCTTGGGCTCCACAACACAGTTTTCCAGGCTAAAATATACACCATTAAGGCTTGTAAAATAGAGAACAGAGAACAGGACTGCACACTACATAGGTAGGAACATATATTTTCTTTCTGCCAGTCAGGTAACTAGTAAGGCCCTTGAAGTTTCCAGACAAATTCCAAATTAGTCTGGGACTGCCATCAATCTCTGGTGAAACTGGCAGAACACAACAGGGTCAAGCTGGTACAGGTTTCAGGACACATTAGGATTGATGGAAATGAAATGGCTGATGAATTAGCCAGGCAAGACTCCTCACATCCACTTACAGGGCATTAGACTGCCTTTGGCATATCTACAAAGGTTGACAGGGGAGTGATTACAGACTGGACAAGCAGCAAATATAAGGAGTACTGGAAGTACATTCATGGCCAAAAACCAGGCCAAAGGCATTCTTAAAAGACCCCCTGCTAAAAGATCTGGGGATTTACTCAGCTTGACCAGAAACCAGTTAAGAATATTGATGGAATTGCTAACAGGAGTTTGAAACAGCCTCACCATGTTCTTGATGACTGTGAGACATTGTGGTATTAAGAATTAGGCACCTGGGTCATCATTTCTTGAAACCAGGTGACTTCACTGACATCTCCATCAGTAAGGCACTACACTTTGTTTGAAGTGTGGGGCTGCTAAATGCTTAAGAAAAGGGTTGCACAAAAGACTGTAAATGGACAAGATGCAAGGGTCACATTCTATTCAATGATGACTATGATTACTAGGATTACTACAATTACTGTCTTTTGTCTCATTTAAATATGATATAATGCATGAGGTCCATAAACCTAGCAACCTTAAGCATAAAGTTAAATTTGAAATCCATGGAAAGAAAGGTATACATTCCAGTCAACAGAAACAAAAATAAATTTGCAAAAGATCTTGCTGTACAGAGCCTGTCATACTTGTTTATGGTTTATTTAACACAACACCCAACAGCTCAAATGATACACCTCTAAATGATAGGCTGATTGTGCATAATGGATTGCCAAGATGTAGCAGGGAGAAGTTGTAGCAATATCTGGGGTACAAAACCATCACTTGCTTGAAGGACTGAGAAATCAGATTAGATCTGGACCAGGGACATTCCAGATACATGTCAGAAGCATTAACACTTAAAACAACCTGTTATGAAACATGAGGACAGATATAAGCTACACCTTATATATTCATTTTATTAATTTCAGATGAAGAAACAGTGCAAAAATAACAGAAGGCTGCACAAAATGATATGCACCCCTCACCAAATATTATACGAGTGATCAGATGAAGGAAAAAATGGGTGGGTCATGTGCTACTATGGGTGGGAAAAGAAATGCACAGAGGCTTTGCAGGGGAAACCTGAAGGGCAAAGGCCACTTGGAAGACTTGAGGCATACACAGGAGAACAATATTAAAACAATCTTAAAGACATACAGTAGAAGGGAATGCACTGGATAATCTGGCTCAGGATAGGGAAAAGTGGCACTATCTTATGGACATAGTAATGAACCCTTGGGTTAAATAAAATGCAGGGAATTTCTTGAGTAATTTTCACACTCTATTTCCGAACGGTGCGATATACACACACCAACAAGGACCTACCAACATATGCAGCCACATCACCACCGATTTAATCACACATCGACGTATCATAATTGACTATTTTAACAAGTGTAACTTTAGCAAGCAATAATAATGCGCTCCTTGAAGATGGCGTGACTGCACTGAAACATTTCAGAGCTATTTTAATGTAAATTTTAATACTGTTTTTCAAAACAATCCCTTGTGCATTCATTGGTGAATAAAAAACTTTGATAATTTCTTGAGTAGTTTAGGAAATATTAACTTCTAAAGTACACTCTGCACCATGGAGTCATATATAAGAAGTGGGTAAAAATGTGATATTAAAACTATACATATGATAGAACTAGATTACATTGGTTTGTGCATGTACAGAGAATGGAAGAAAATAGAATTCCCAAAAGGGTCACATATATAAATTTGGGAACAAGAAGACTGAGAGGGAGACCAAGAAATATATGGCAAGATGAGGTGAGAGAGGATGGAAGAACAGTTGGTGGAGAGGGGTGACAGGAAAAAGTACATAACAGAGAGGAATAGAAGAAGCTCCTGAGAATGGCAAGGAATCATCACATTCTGCACATGCCAATGGAATGAATGAATACGATAAAACTTCCTTGAATTTTCATTCAAATTCATAACAACATTTTGCATAATAAAGACAATGAGGATACCACTTGTCCAATGTAATATTCATCCTTTCCAACAGCCCTGTTCAGTTCCAGCCACCCTTGCACATCACTGTAGAACGTCAGCAGCAATCCAGTCTTCACAATTAATGCAACCACCCCTTCGCACAGAATTCCTGGCTGTGCGTCTTCAAATCTGCATAAAGGAGGCATATCTGAAGTCACCAACAATGGTTTGAGTGTCAGTTGTACCTTATTTCCCTGCACCAGCAGAACCTGTCAACATACAGCACAAAATCCTCATTTGTAGGTTACCTATTGTACGTAATGACACACAGGGGGCGGCATGTCCATACATCTCCCCCAGTTTCGATTAACTCAATACTAGAAGTTTATGACATAATGATAAATGCATATAAAATTTTGGTTGAAAATCCAGTAAAAAAAGCCATGTAGAAGAATTACATGTACATGGGAAGGAAATGTTAAAAGTATTTCACATAAATAGACAGAAGGATATGAACTGGATTCATCTGGCTCAAAACTTTGACTGTGGCAGGCTCTTGTAAAAGAGAAGAAAATAAAATAAAAGAACAAAAGAAAGAAAGACAAAATTCCAAAATGCTTATACAACCCAACTTCTTCCAGCTAATTTGGTTCAAACCCAGGGATGCTACTTCTATATGAATACACAATTACGATTAAGAACATGTGCACTATAGCTGTGTTCTTAATCCACCTACATGCCGTTAGGTGGCAATGGAAACTGTTGTCAAAGAACAAGTGTTGTGACCTAGCAAGACATTTGTTTTTCCAGCTGCAGTTATTCTTTATTTATACAGTATACATGTGTGTGTACTTTTTTTTATATTTACAACACATAACCAACAAATGAACAATATTTTTGTATCTAAAAAAAACCTCTACATGTTTCGATGCCTCAATGCATCATATTCTGTTATACCAAAGTTACATGCCAGTGAAAATGCAGTTCATTAGTATATACAATTAAAAGTGTTAATAGGATATCATCAAGTAATAATTATACAGGTGTTGTTACATATAGTGTTTTTTAGATATGATTAAGTATTAAATATAGTGTGCATTGGTTGGTTATATCCTGTAAATATATGCAAAATTCATGGTACACGCAGTTTTGAGATTATGTGTGTACCGTTAATTCTGTACCTGTCTACTAAGATATTACACAAAGTGCAATTCCATTACACAATTGTCAGCTCAGTAAGTCAATGGAAAAAATGTAAAGAAGTTTATGTAAGTCAGGGCTTATGTACTCCGGTGGTGCCTGCATCCTCCACCACCTCCACCTCACAACACCTTCACTCCAATATGGGAAAACGTGGAACTGGTTTCAAAAATGTTTAAATTTTAACACATTGGCGACGGGCTACGGAGATTTCCATACTTCGGTAGCCAAGCGTAGGCGACGGGCCACGGAGATTTCCGTGTTTACCTCCGGGTGGATGGAAGAGGGGGTTGGTTTTGTTATGTGTTAGCGTTTGTTGTTATACAACCATAATATATC
>Ga0123355_10003515_pt1 | contig 22496 bp, 28 predicted proteins | sample TergutEmb28metaG_3_FD_89872 | JGI IMG/M metagenome (GOLD analysis project Ga0123355, IMG submission 89872) | Embiratermes neotenicus P1 segment gut microbial communities from Petit-Saut dam, French Guiana - Emb289 P1 | ecosystem: Host-associated > Arthropoda: Insects > Digestive system > Gut ... | reverse complement strand
CTCAATCAAACTCCACAATTCATTCGATATATCATGCCGATGACAAGATTCGTTCATGGGAAAAACCTCTTCTCTGATTTTTCACATTATACCATTTAATTATTGTCGACACGCCCTAGCAGATTCTTCGCGTGCCGACGCTGTGGTTCTTACGCTTGAAGTAACTGCTTCGACGTTTTCCGGGTCAATAGCCGCCTCGAAGCCGAGCAGTGCTTTTATGTTAAAATCAAGTTCTTTGGCTTTTTCCGGGTCAATCCGCGCCATTGCGATATTCCGAGGCGACATAAGCCTGTTAAATTCTTGCTCAACTTGCTTCTTCGCTTCAAGCCTGACACCCTCAGTCGGCGCAAGTTCACCGTTCCATGCGGTAATCATCAAATCATCTCGCAGAGGAATTTCCCCGTTAATCATCCTGTAGGCATCGGGAGTTTTAATACTGTCTTTGTTCTCCATCGCCATATCCCATAAATATTTATTGAGCGGCTCGCTGTCCGTTTCGTTGGCGGTGTAGGCAAATAAATTGCCGGAGTCGCTTACGAGGAGACTTACAGCGGTGTTGTCTTGGCTTGCCCACGTTGCGGATAATATTCTCATGTAGCCACCCTCCTATCCGACGCGCCTGAATGATAAATTTGGGGAGAGGTTAAAGTGTTCAACGTTGACAGCATTGGTCAAGGACGCTCGACGCGCAAGAGCATCCTCCCATGAAATAGGGGCGTCTGCGCCGAAAACACGAAAATACGCGCATCCAAGCATCCCGGATGCTGCAAGCTCAAATGTTCCTGCGACCGCCTCCCAATTCCCGGTTGGGGGCAAAATTCGGAACGAAAACACATTGTTAGCACGGTTAAACTGCAACGTGCCTAACATGCCTCGCATAATCATCTCACGCACAGCACCAAAAACATCAACATCCCTGGAAATATAGTCAAATCCAAACGTAGGCGAGCCGGTCGCAAATGCAGGTCGCTCGCCATCAGGCAGCGACAATATAAATTCCAGAAGGACATCGAACCCATTCGTGCCGGATATCCCTTGGAAAAGCTCATGTTGGCCGAAAAGTGTTGCGCCAACTGCAACCGGGGGCGGTCCGGCGTGTCCGCTAAGCCATACGTTATCCTTTTGAAACCACCGAGAAAAACCGCCATCAAACGGATACGTCCGCCACCACTCCTCTGCTCTGTCCGTAAACATTGATATAATTTTCAGAGTCTGGATGGTAAACTCATCCGCCTGCATAACACTCAAAATTCCCTTATTCACTCCAATCATCGCTGTGGGCGGTAAGCCCTGTACAACGGCTCTGTCAAATGATACCGCCGTGTGTATCGGGTCTTTGAAATCGTCGAAGTTTGTTACGACAATCGGGTCGCCGCGAAGGTCGAGCATATCCGTGCCGCCGCCGGGTCGTTGCGCGATTTGCTCACTGAGGCGTCGCAACGCTTCATCAATCAAGTAGTTATCTTCGCTAAATTGCGAAGTTCTGAGCGGGTCTTGCGCGTCCCACTGATTAAGACCGGCGAACGGTGTAGCTGTTGGTGTTTGCATTATCGTGTTGCACTCCTTTCGCGTCCGTCAAAGTCCGCAGCTGTAAACCTGAACATGTCGAACTTTTCGGCAGTAAACTCCCGGAAATCAAATTCCCCGGCGGTGAATCCGTCCGTGGCGGACATTCCGACGAAAAATGACCTTGTAACTACGCGCCAAAAACGCCCGCCGATATATAAATTTCGCGTCGGAATTACCCGGCGCATCGTCGGCAAGGGCATCAGCAGCACATTCGACGGAATCCACGTTCGAAACCATGCGACAAGTTCCTGCATGTATCGCCGTATTCCGGGCATCGCGCCGAGGCTGATGTCGTTTAAATCCATATGAAGCTGCAAAGTAAGACCGACTAAAAATAATGACACTTCACCATACGGAAAACGGTTTTCGAGCTGCATATACATCCACGCTTCGGTGAACGGCGGAGATGTGCGCAAAACTTCCAAAACCCTGTCGCGACGTTCATCGAAGGTATCGTGGTTGGGGTCGGGGAAGATTCCCAATGCATTTTCCCATTGCGAAATGCCTTCGATGTCGGCAAGTGATGCGCGAGTATTGCTGAAAATACGCAATGCCTCTGCTTCAAGTGCGTCTAGTTCCGGCTGCGTTGTTGTCCGAATTTCACGGGCTTCACGGTTGTTTTCGTACAAAATTAAATTCGCATTGTCACGTATCATAAAACCACTCCTACACGCCGGAAATATCAATCAATTCAAGGTATATGAGTTTCGGCAGACGCTGCACCTCTTCGTTGCTTTCAATCGGGAATCCCTGTATATGGTTTGCGCCGTTAATCATAATTCCTGTGAAATCCACGTTCCGGATTAACTCGTGCCGTTGTAAGCGCACGCCCATTTCCTGCGATTGAAGCAACACTTCAAAGTTATGCGACTGTTTAACATGCTCCGTCGGAAACCATTCCAAAAGCGTGCGCATGTTTTGATATGCGATTGCAATATCGCCGGTGACAATGTTTTGATTGGCGATAAAAAATGTGTTTAACGCCTCGATATTTGCGGAAAGCGTCGCCGATGTGATTGCAATACCCTCGCTTGAAAAGTACGTGCGCTCCCATTGGTCGAAAACGCCCTGAGCCTCTCGCGCCCCCCGCGTAAGCTCGTCAAAATATCCGTCGATTATTTCACGCGCGACGGGGTAAATTTGCCCGATTGTCGCGCCCAACACAGGGATAACGGGGATTGTTATATTTATTTCCAAGTATTCGGACGTCGAAATCGTAACGCGGTGACCGACCGGGGCAAACCCGAACCCCGTTCCGCCGCGCGGTATCGGGTCAACGAGATTTTGCACAGTTTCGATAAAATCGCTTCCGACCGGTTTGTTTTGAGAATCTGCAATCGAAACCTTTGTCGTCCACGCATTGCGCCAACACGGAAAAATCATAAGTTGACCTACACCGTCTATTTGCTGAATTTCCTGCTGATATTGCGCAACATTTCCGCCAAAAGCCTTGCGGCGCAGGAATTGCAAAAATCGGCTGCGGTATTGTTCGTCGGTTTCGCTGTCTTGACCGGGCCGGCATGCGCCGAGTTCGTCGGTGATTATCGCCCGCCCCAAGCCGTTTACGTTTTTTCCGACTAAATCGCCGAAAAATTGGTTGCCGATTGTGCCGGGTGATTCGCAGACGAAAATGACTTCGCCGTTTTCAGTGGATTCAATTAAAAATGCAATGTTGGAAGTCCCTGCATTTGGAACAAGGACGCGAGGGTGAAAGCGCGAGCCAATCGGAAAATCCGCAAGCTCCATACGATTATTAAAGGTTTCGCCGCGCCGCCGCGCTTGCGTTGCCCGGAAGCGCGGAAAGTTGAAATCGCGCCCTAAATTGTCAAGGTTTACGCCGGTTGCGGTGTATACAAAAACCTGCCCGCGCAGGATTTCAACAAGAGTTGCAAGGTCTGCAATCGCCATTGCCGACGGCGCGAGAGTATCGTAAGCCTCGGAAGTCGGGCGCGTATCGAGGGGAGCTAAACCGTTTGCAATTCGAGGCTCGTTAAGTCGGTCGAACATTCGGCGCAAAACGACCATGTAATCCTGCCGCGCCGGCGAGAGGTCGTTGAGGTCGGAAATCAAAGCCGTGACAAGCTCTGCGAAATCGCGGTCGGATTGGAACGGCTGTATGCGTTCGAGAACATCATTTTTGAAAGCAATCAATGATGGGTGCATTTTTTTCACCTCATTTCGCCAAGTTTATTTCATGCGTTAAATCGAATATCCCCACCGTTGTCGTAATCCGCACCGAAACGAGCAGGGTTTTAAACTCAGGCTCGGTGATGCTTAAAATTTGCGAACGGATGTATCGCTCGTCACCAACAAGGCAATCATGCACCATTTGAGATAATCGTGCGCGGGCATGTGCCGGCGTCCTCCCGATGAGAAGGTGAAACTCGCTTCCGTGATTGTTGCCGTAAATCGGATAGAGGTGTCGCGGCGTGCGGAAGGTTTTTTCAACGGCTTTTCGATACGCTTCCGCACCGTCAACATATCCCGAAATACGCGTTTCGTTTTCGTGCGAGCCTTGCACGCGGACGTAGTTAAGGTCGAGCGTCGGAAGCGGCTCGGGTTGCACAGGAACGGCGAACTCATCGCGAAAGGTTTCAAGCATGGAAATCACCTCTTCGTTGCACTAAAAAACGCCCTGCATAAGCAAGACGCTTTGAAAACTGATTTTTTTCGGGTTATACCGCTTGCGCCGTGTATGCGGCGGGTTGATGTGCAGGGGTTTTAGGCGCGTTGCGCTTTTGCCATTCTGCTTTGAAGTCGTTAAGGCTGAGGTCATTTGCCCCTTCGTTGCTGTCGGGTTCATCGAGCTGCAAACCATCATTTTCCCATCTGCATACTTTGCAAATTTCGTAGTTGTCATCTGTTTCAAATTCATATTCTCTACAAACAGGACACTTTATCACGAATCCACCTCCGCACGTTGCTTTTTCTTATTGAAGCGATTTTCGCCGCCTCTTAATTTGAACATCGTCGCAATTCCGGTATTAAAGCCTTGAACAAAGTCGCCCGCATTTTTATCAAATCGCGCAACAGAACCGTTTTTCCCCTTGAAGCCGAGTATGGTCGCGCCGGCTGGAGAACGGGCTAAGTCGAGAGCGCGTTGTGCGTACTCTTCCTTGGTGAGGTTGGGATACTCTTTTTTGTGGCTCTCCCAATGCTCATCAAGGTTTTCTTGCGTAAAACCCGGCAAGTCCGGGTTAGCCCCGGTCGCGCTCGGATTTGCAAGTGTTCCGACTTCGGATGATTCCGAGGTAGATTTTTGCGCCTCAACATCAGCGTTTTCGTTTATATTTTTGCTTGATTCCATAACTCTGTCCCCGACCCGCCTTGCTCATTACTTTATTATGCTTGCCGCAACGATTGCGATTCATGCTATCAAAAAATATGCCGGGTTTCAACGCAAACTTTTGAGAATCGCAAATGTCAACCATCAGCCCATAAAACCTGCAAGCATTTCTCCGAGTTGTTCGGCACAAATCCTCGCGCCCTCGTCCGCGCCTTCGCGCACAATATCGGCGCGATATTCGCGGGAAAGCTCCGTCGGGTAGACGTTCGGCGAGTATGAAAACCCGCCCATATTGATAACCACAGAGCCTCTGCCCGATTGAAATGCACCTTCCATATAATCGCGCTTGGCAACGTCTGCGCGTATGCGGACAAATTCGCCCATGATGTCGTGCGCGGTTACGTCCGCAACAAGCATTGCGCCGTCGGAACGGAAAACTCCGCGCTCACGCGCCCCGGCTTGCGCATTTTCGGTCATGGTTCGAATTGCATCGATTTGCCCAAAAACCCCGGATTCCCGAAGGTTTACGTCCGCCATGTATCGCGCCGCCGAAAACGCCATCCCCTCCCCCTCGGAAACGAGCCTCTCCTGCTCCATTATACGAAGATTTGCCATACGAGCCTCTACCATTCCCCAAATTCCCTGTGTTGCGTCGATAACGTGCGCTCGGTAGCCGCTTAAAGCATTTCCCTCCGCCATCCATTGCTCCGCTGCTTCCAAAACGGCGTTTGCTTGCCGTGCGCCCATGAGTTCGATTTGCGCTTGCGTAACGCGGTATACAGCATCTTCGACATCAACAAGCACCCCGTATTCATCCATAAGAAAGGACAAATAATGCGGCGAAAGGTTCATTACTTTATTGAAAATATCCAATTGCGACATATATTCGCCGGATGTGCCGGCAAGTGCGTGTGAAAGCGCGTCGTGTGCGCTTCGCAGGGATTCGGCGGCCGCGTAAGTGTCGCGGTATGAGCTAAGTATGTGCCGGTGTACGTCCTCGGTCACGGCGGCACGGTGTTCTTCGGCGCGAGCCTCACGCTCAATCAAATCAATCAGTCGTTGCCTTTCGCGCTCTATCGCATTTATCGCCGCGATTGCCTCCGAATGCATTTCATTATATGCAGACTCTGCCGCCCGCCCCAATTTGTTGTAATCTGAAATCAGCGCGTCAAGTTGCGCCGCCATTGCCTGATGCGCAGGGTCTAATCTGTCCCTGAGCATGTCGGCATACTCTGAAAATCCTCCGAGTATGCCCATAAGTGCTTCGTTCTCGCCGGCGGAAAGCTCTTCCCCGGACGCCATTCGCTCCATTTTTTCTCGTGCGATGTCGTAATCCGACGGGTCAAGAATAAAATTCAACAAATATTGCTCGCCGAATACAGTGTCATACAATGCCGCGCCAATCATCGGGATGATTGCCAAGCCGCCGGTCAACGATGCCGTGAGTGCCGCGCCGCCGCCCGCGAGCAAAGCGTTTGTTGTGTTCAAATCGCCCCGTCCGGTTATTGACTCCATAGCAGCCGCAGCGGCAACGTCTTCCATTGTTCGCGCCATATGCCTGTGCAGCTCAGAATTTTGTCTGAGAATTTCATTCTCTCGTTCGAATCTTCGTATGAGTTCGTCGCTTGCGCCGAGTCTTCCGAGTTCAATCATTAAATCTATATTTTCCTGCAACCCATATGACAAATCTTCCGACTTGTCGTGAAGCCTTTCTGCGCGCCCAATCAGAGCATCAAACGAAGGCAATGCCGTTTTATCAGATTCCAATGCCAACATTTTTACTGTATTAACAATCGCCATAACGGCAGTCGCAATCAGCGTTATCGGGCCGAGCATCGCGGTTAATTTCGCCGCTGTCGGAATTGTTGACTGCATACTCCTGTTGAGCTGCGTTACGGCCATTGTGCCGGATGCGACACTTTTGGGGATTACGCCAAGTGAGCCGAGTAATCGAGCCGCCGAACCCGCCATCTGGTTTATTCCGCGCGACGACGCACTCGCTTTATTGCCGACTCCTTCGATTGCTTCCCCTGTCGCCTCAATTGCCTTGATTTTTTCGTGCATTACTTCCGTCATTTCGGCAATGGATTCTTTCGTATATCCCATGGATTCGAGCATTTTATCGTTGTTTTGGACAATATCATCAAATGCAACCCCGAAGGAATCTTTGAAAGTGCCGGATTTTTCGGTTATGAGAGCCACATAATCATGCGTTTCATTTAAGGCCTCGGGGAAGCCGCCCATCGCCTCGATTGCTTTTAATGCGCTTTCTTTTATCGCGTCTAAAGTTTTGGACATTTGGTCGTCAAGTTGTATCGTGTTTTTTAATGCCGGCAAAACAGTCAACCTCCCTATTGCACGAAAAAACCACCCGAAGGGTGGCTAATTGGATGCTTGCAAATATTCTTTTAATCCCTGTTGAAGAATTTGCGAAAACGGCGCATTTGCCTTTTCCGCTTGGTGGTTGAGCCATGAAGGGATTGATAATGTTTTCTTTACTGCCCTTGTGTCGTTTGCTTTGCGGTACTCATCTGTGTCGGCCGCCACAAGATTTACGGTTTCGCCGACTTCGACCGTCAAACTTTCGGATGCGGGAGGAATTGTTATATTTTCATTTTCAGCATTCCAGAGCCACATCTCTATCGCGTCTTTTGCCATAAACAGCGCGTCCGCAACATTGTCGCCGTATGTGTGACAACCGGGCAAATCCGGCACGGTTACGCCTGTTTTGCCGTCGTCCGAATAAAGTATGGCAGGATATACATATTTCATGTTGAACACCTCTTCCTATTTGAGTCCTGCGTCTTTCAGCATTTTGTTCAGCGTTCCGGTGGGAATGTCGCCCGTGTGCCTGTGGATTGGAATTTGCACTCCGGGCTTATCGGGGTGAGTTGCCAATTCGTGCCGACTGCCTTGTGTGATTTTCCAACCGACAGCTTTAATCTTTCGCTTAAACTCTTTTGCGGTCATTCGCTCACCTCGCAAACACATTGTAACACGTAATAACACGTGCGTCAAAGTATATTATGTATAGCGAACACCTTCACGGTTCTTAAAGGCGTTCGCTTGTACAGGCGGATTTTACCGCCCTTCTTTATTGCGTTCTGCTTCCAATGCTTCGATTTTTTTACGCTGTTCTAAATCGTGCTTCAAATCAGAACTCAGCAGGGCGATTAACTCACCCTGCTTTTCCGGCGTGAGTGAAAACCACTCATCAAATGTACGGGCGTAATTACTTCGCCGAACCCATTGTCCGCCCCAAAAATACTCGGGGCAAGACAAGTCGCCGTTTTCTTTACGCCCGAAAATCAGTCCGACGCTGTGTCTGCGGCTTCGCTCATTGCGTCGTCGTGTTCTTTTTGTGTTTCAAGAGTGAAATCCAAAATTTCACTGAACAATTGCCCGATGCCGACGTGCGAAAGCGTACCTTCGACAAACTGCTCTGTGCTGTCGCATCCCAACTCGTTGAGGGTTTCGGGTTTCACGAGCTTAAATTCGAGAGCATATGTTGCCGCGATACAGAGATTTTCCCGTGCGGCCTCATCGCCGCGAACGATAACGCTTCCGTCGGATTCTCGCTTGAGCGTATTTGAAATTCTCATGCGGTCGATGTACGACATGGGAGCAATCGTAAGCTCCACGCCTTCGATGTTGACCTTTTTTTGCTGCTCGCGGCGTGGCGCATTTGCGCGAAAGCGTTTGATTAAATCTGTCATTTTACACTACCCCCTGTATTTCTTGAAATCCTTCAACAAGCGTGGTTTCGCGGGCGTGAATCGTAATGCTCGAATGCATCGTGCCTGTTCCGCTGCCGCTTGAAGTCGCATCGCTGAATCCGATTATGGTGCATTGTTCGTAAAGTGTAACCTCTTTTCCGATTGCGGGACTTTCAATGTCGCTGACTTCTTCTTTGAGAGAAAACCTCGGCAAGCGATTTCCCTTTTTTTGCTCAAACCAACGACGCTTCCAAATAGAGGCTTCCGCGCCTTTTTGAAATGTCAAAACAATTTGCGTACCGCTTGCAACCACTTTAACGTGCGACCGACCTGTTTGACCGCCGATATTGACTGTGCGGGTTGTCGTTTGTTCGGTCGGAGCGAATGAAAAATGCTCGCCCAAAACACGCGGAGGCGCGTCGGGGAAAATTTCTGTATACAGAGCCTCGCTTTCGCGAATGTCGTTGTCCTGAACCGTTAACGCGAACGGATTTTTCGTGTAATCTGCCATAACTCAGCCTCCTAAAATGAAATCCGCGTAATCATGTCGAGTGTATCAATCGTCATGGGAATATCGAACGGGATATAACTCGACCGCCACGCTTTAAACCCTGCCGATTCCACGCGGATTCGCGAAATATCGTTCCCGCGCAACATTCGTTGCGATTCGAATACTGCGGCAAGATTATAAAGCGCGATGCGGAAGTTTTCGCGTTCTTCCTCGGTGTCGTCCACGTCGCCTTGGTAATAGCGCAAAAACGTATGGTTGACCGCTTGCATCCACAAGTCGCGAACTCTGCCGGTTTTGCCGTCCGTCCATTGAATTGTTTTTTTGCGGCGTGTGCGAACAAAAGAGTTGATTTCGCGCACAATGTAAATGCCGCCGTCGTCGGCTTGATTCAAAATCATAAAGCCGGTGTTAATCGCCTCTTCGCGTTCTCGTGCGGTTCGGCGCGTTTTTTGACCGGGAAGGGGTTGCAAGTCCGTTACTCGCCGAAGGAACGATGCCGTCAAATCCGCATTGCCGGCCGCGCCCGCGCTTAATCCCGCCATATGCAGAACAACCTGCTCAGGTGTTAATAATTCGCCGTCGAATCGGTAGCGGTCGTTTACGTTGTAAACGCTTGAATTATCGGAACTTGCTCCCGAAGGACGGAATATAAATGATTTTCGTGCGCGTTGCGGCGGGTCGTTGTTGAGTTGGTCGAGCCATGCCTTGTGACTGTTTGTCGCGGTCGTATAATTGGAATCATCCGGGGCGATTGAAAACGCAATTACATCCCAGTGTTCGTATGCTGCCGCCGCCGCTTGGAATGCACTCTGACGCCCCGAATACTCGGGAACTGTTCCGCTTGTGCCGCCGGAAAGAGTAATTTGCCCGAGCGGTATCGGTATCATTATCGCGCCGTCTGCGTCGGGGTCATAACCGTCGGGCAGTGTGAACTTTACGGTTGACATTGCACCGTTTTGAAGTTCGTGCAACCCCTCGCATCGTTGCGTACTCAATATCGTGCCGTTGAAAAATTCGATGCATTCAAATGCATCACCGTGAGAAAGAATGCTCCAACTGATGCGATTGCCGGTGATTCCGTTTTTGTTCGCCTGAAATTCGACGACGGAATCGCCCTCCGCCATAACAGCACCGGATTTTGTTCCGCCGGTATTTTGCGGAAAAATAATGCCGAGTGCCGCTCCGTTACTTGCGCCGTCTGCCGTTCCGCCGCTCATCATTGCGTTCATGCCGATGTTTGCAGGAAATGAATCCGGCGTGGACGTCATACCCGTTTTTCGCAGCGCGTCCACCGGGTTTTCGAGCCATTCGCGGGCGTGGATTTCTTGCAACTCATCCTCGTTGTACCAGTCTTGCGGGAACATCGCGATAACGCGCCCGCGTGCAGGTATAAACGGCGTGATACTTTCAACGCTCTGTATATCGTGATATACAGCGGGTAAGCGTTGCGGGGGTGAAACTCTCGGGGTGTTCGCCATTTTGTCACCTTCCTTAATTCAGAGTAAAAAAATAACCGCTTTCGCGGCTCACTTCCTCGTATTTAATTACCGGGCAGTTAAATATCCCAATGCTGCACCCGCTAAAAGACCTCCGGCAAGAAACGGATTCTGAAATAACCATTTGTCGATACAATGGCAATTATAATCTTCGCCCGGGTTTGCAGTTTTACCGGATGACTGATTTACCACAGGCGGGTCGTTGTAGTAAAAAATACCGTCGGCAAGCAATGCGTGGTCGAAACGCGTTCCAGTTTTTGACGCAGAGGGGCGAATTTTCCACCTGTATTTTGAATTTCCCGCATCAAGGTTGAATTGCTTTGTACATGCGGCATAAACCGCTCCGATGTTCGTAAGCGCGAGTTGCGAAATGCTCGTTTGTACCTGCTGTGATTTCTCGACGGCGGAAGTAACTGTTTCAGTTATGCCTTTGGATTCGACTGTTAAAATTCTAACGATATCAGATATTTTTTCTTCGATGCGGCTCAAAATTTGTTCGCGTTGTTCACGCGCCCAGTCTTGCATTCGCATGGAAACCATGCCGTTGTAATAATCTCGGTTAATATCGAAACCCAACGTCTTTTTTACACTTTTTTCCCATTGTCGAATTGTGTGTCGAGTGAGTTGTGATGTAATGGTGTTTATTCGTCGTCCGAGATATACCGGAGGCGAATACTGCGGAGCATCGGGGGTCGGTTGCAGCGCATGTACAGCAACCACGGAAGCTATGATGTACGGCTCAATAAAGTTATTGAAGTCCTGCTGTAAATCCCGAGCAAGCCGTTTGTACTCTCGCTCGGCAGACAGCGGAAATTGAGGCTCGTACCGGCTCTCAATTTCTTCATGCCCATGAAAACAAGATTGCAGTTTGCGATAATTACACGAATTGACGTTGTAAAAGTTCATGGCCACCTCGTTCACTTCACTAAAAAACCGCCATTCAGGCGGTCGCAAGGCTTGCAATATCGAATATTTGTGCATCGTACGGGACTTGTTCTTCGTGGTCGTCTTTGGCAAGTAAATATGCAGTTATTGCCCCTTCGCCACACCAATTAGGGTAATCGTCAAACACATCCTCAACCTCATATACCTTGCCGGGTGTTAAGGCGCGACACTTGTAGTTTCCGGGACATTTGTCCGCATTAAACATCACTTTCATAAGCGCACCACCTTTCTCCTATCTCCATCGGCTTATTTTTTGCTCAACATACCCGACGCTCGGATTGTAAAACGAGTGAATTTCTGCCCGCTTGTTCACGCCGTTAATGCTTACGGTCATATCTTGCGTTTGCTTCGTCCATTTGTCTGCGTCGCCGCCATATTCGCATGAAAGTCTGTCTGCTTGCCGTACCGGCTTTTTTCCGGAAGTTCCCGCCATTGTATACTTATTGGTAACAGGTTCGTCGGCGACAACATCTAAGCGCATTCCCGACTCTGAATCATACACTTTCGAAATTTCTTTCGTCGGGGTGATGATTTTACCAAAGCCTTCTTCTGTCGTCAAGCTGTTTCGGGCTATATTTGTGATATTTTCGCCGTTATGCTTCCCATCAAGCCCTGACTTAATCTCTCCGTCGTCACTGATTAAAACCCGTGCGCCATTCATTGTGACCCACTGTTCGTCAAGGCGAACGACGTTAAAAAACCGCTCCAAATTCGGAGCGGATATGCCTAATTTATTGCACAATTTCAAAACCGTATTCACACAATCGCCCCCGCAAACATTCTATCCCGAATAGCCACATACTGCTTGCCGTACCAAGTCAAATACAGCTCGTCATCTGTAGCATTGGCTTGATTTATCGCAAACGCCGTACTTCCCCCATCCTCGGATATTTTGCTTACGGGAAAAATGTCGTCAGATTCGTCGTGTGCCGATTTTTTCATTTTCAAACGGTGTGCTGTCAACAGTGCCAATGCTTGCGAATACATACCTCTGAAATATTTAGGAGCAACGAGCGGCTCGGTCATTTGAATCCATATATTCACTTCCTCGTTCGGAATTTCGTGAAACTCAGTTGCGAGAATGCGAAAATATTTTGACGCCGGATGGGGTTCGGATTTACGTGATTTTATTTTTTTCATATTTCCGCACGCTCCTCCCTGATAATTTCTCAATCCAACGCAGCATTTCTGCCGCGCTGTGTTCAAAAATCATTCAACAGGCTTCAATGCATCACCGGTTTCGTCCTCGTTGTCTGCGTCGTCGTCGGGATTGTTTGCACAGTCGCCTTTTTCGCGAAGCTCCAAAACCATTTCACGCAAACGCGGCTCTTTCGCTTTATTGCTGAATGTAACGTTTGCGCCAACGAGTTCTTCGCGCAGTTCTTCAAGGTTCATTGATTCAACAGGCTTCAATGCATCACCGGTTTCGTCCTCGTTGTCTGCGTCAACGAGTGTAAGCCATCCGTTCGCAATGCATTTTTCAACATATTTGTGATTTTCGGAAAACGGGGGCTTCAGCGTCCCGATTCCGCCGATTTCCAAATGTACGTCACCGAATTGAATCGGGTATTTATAAGTGTTTTTTACTGTCATTTTGCACCTCTGATTAAATATTCGTAAGAATCCGCATCGAAAGCGGTTGCTTTATGAATGCACCACCGCTGCGGGCTTCGTTAAGAACTTGGAATCCGGTAAGGGTCGGAAACGGCGCACGCATGGTCGGCGGCATCGGCACTTCAACGGACATAAATTCTTTGTTGTATTGAAATAACACCGCAACGTCTGCACCCGAAGGATTCATTCCGCTGTCGCCCATAAGCTCCGGAGCCTGTACAATTCGCTTGATGTGGCGGTTGTTTTTCAAAATCCATTGGCCGGGCGACAAGTCAGTCGATTGCGTAAATCGAGCATCGAACAGGCGGTCGTATTGACCGGGCGGTAATGCCAACGTGTCGGGGCTGAAAATACCGCGACTTGTGCGATTCATCGCGCTTGCCTGCGCAGTAATTGCATCGTTCAACGCTTCGGGCGTGAGATTTGCCATTGTGTCCGCAAGCGGAGAACGGGTAACACCGTTATTGACGGAAAGTATCCCCAAAATATTGAACGCGGCATCGCCGACCCATGCCAAGCGGTTCAGCTGCTCCTCTATTCTGCGTTGACTCGCACGTGCTTTAAGCGTTTGCAACGGTCTGTTTGCGAATTGCGCAGCGCGAATATCACGGAAGCTGTATTGATAGAAATTTTCGACTTGTTTGATTCGTGCCGTAATCGGCTTCATCGTGAAATCAGCTTCCTCAATGTCATTCGCGTGGTTCGCTTGGATTTTTGCGCCGCCGATAAAGTCAACAACTTCGTATGTTGCTTCTTCAGCACCTTCGGGCGTCGTGCGGTCAACCGGAAAAATATCCATTGCCGTGAGGTCAGGGTATTTAACTTCGAGCACTTGCGCTTTTACAAACTCAAGGTCGCGCAAGAAGTGATAAATTGCCGTATTTGACTCCGCAGAATCAAGACGGACATCGCCGATTGAATCAATCCCTGCACGCTCAAGAGAGCCGCGAACCGCCGCAAGACGCATAGGGTCGGGTTTGAAGTTTTTTACAAAGGCTTCGTAGTCCATGGCTTAACCCCTCCTCATTTCTATCGGGGCAATGCCCTCGTCATTTTTCGCGCCGATAAACATTGCGCCTTGCAGTGTTACACCGCCATCTGTGGAAAACTTACCCGCATTCTCACCCGCGAACAAAATATGAACGCTGTCGCCGTATGCGGGGGTTGCGCTTTCAGGGACTTGCACAAAAACGTCACCGTGACGGCAAACGCCGATTACGGAACGGTCGCCGATATTGTAGCCGCCGCTCATATCGCTTTCACCGAGAAAGCTGTTCATAACAACGCCTTCGAAGTTTGCAATTGCGAATGTGGCTGTCGGAATAGCCACCGTTTCACCGGGAATCGCGCCGCGAATCGACGCACGCCCAAAAATGTCTGAAATTCCCAAAGCAGGTGCGGGCATTTCGATTGCCCTTGTATTTACGGGCGCAATTCCCGCGCTCCATGCGGTGACATGCGAGCCTGCCGAACCGCTTCGCATCATAGACCTTACTGTGGACTGTACCGGCATTATGATTCTCCTCCGTTCTTACGGTTATAGAACCGATTTTCGTAATTTTCCTGCACTGTTTTTGCCGTAGATGTCACAGGTTTTACGCCATCCGTACGCATCATTCCGTCGTACTGCCCGGAAATCGGCTTACGTGCGTTGATTTTCTCAACGGACAAGCGATACATGGTGTCAAGGTGCAGCCCGTCGAGGCGAACGTCTTTGTTCATGGCTTTGACGATTGCCGTTTTCGCGGCAGCCATATCCATGCCTTTTACGTCCAAACCGATTTTACTTGCGGCTTCACGAACGCTGAGCAATTCATCAAGCCTCGCATCCACGCTGTCGAGTCTTACGGATACTTCTTCACCGGGTTCACTCGCAACCCCTTCGTCAAATGCGGAAGTTTTTTCGGCAGCGTAATATTTTTCCGCCAATTTTTCGGCATACTCAACCACTTTGACAAAAGCCTCCTTGACCTTTTCCTTTTCGGGGTTTTCCGCAGCCTCATCAAGCTCTGTGTCTTTCCTGTCGGGCTTCTCTCCAACGATGTCCCCAAGGACATCAAGCAATTCGCAAACTGCCTTAACGTCCACTTCTTCGCCGCCCTCGGCATACTTTGCCTTCAAGGCTTCGATTTTGCCGTAAACGTCGCCGGCGTCATTTTTGACATCGGCCTCTTCGATTACTGTTGCGATTTTTTCAGTGTCCAATTTCTTATCCTCCTCGTCTAAATTTAAGCGGGCATTTTCGCCCGCTCTTGCCTCGCTGACTACTGCGAGGTTGTTGATTTTTATATTTGACTGAATACAGTCGTATTGCTCACCGTTATAAGTGCCGCTTTCGCGGATTAAATCTCGGGTGTACGCAAGAGAGAGTTCGCGCAAATGCGGATTGTTCTTCAATGCTTCTACGTCTTTTATTAACAGTTTGCCGCGGACATTCTCACCGTCGCGTTGTGCGGAAATAATATTGCCAATTGTGAAATCACGAAAATTCTCGCTGTCTACCAGTCCCGCCTTGTCGGTGACGTGGGTTAAGATAATGTCCTTCCCCTCATAACTTTCAAGACTTTCGGCGGCAAAAACATGCTCGGGCAATCGCACCTCACGGATTACCGTTCCGTCATCCTCGTGGTAAGTGAAAACCCCGCACCGCGTTAAAATACACTCGTCGCGTGCGAAGCCTTCGGTCGTGATTACGCTGTCGAATTTCACACTGTCGGTTCTTACTCCCAAAACATCACCCGCTTTCGATAAATTGCATTGATTTTTGAAACGGCTCGAACACTACCCGCCCAATTGTGCTGCCCTGCGCGATTTTATCCGGCGACAGCCACATAATTTTTGTCATTTCGTTCGACTCCGAAGGCTTGCCGCTGTACTTGGTGCAACTGAAAACATATGAATAGTGTCCGCTTGTGGGATATTTCCCCAAGTAATTTAAATTTTCAGGTGTTATGCCAAATTCTTCTTGCGTTTCGCGGATTGCGGCTTGCCTCGGGGTTTCGCCCGGTTCAATCCAACCGCCCGCGCCTCCGATTTTTCCGTTGTCTTTGCGGATTCCGCACAGGACGGTTTTGCCGTTTGTGCTTATGATTATTACGCCCACACCACTGGGTTCTTTGAGGCGGTTGAGGTAAGGCGTTGAGATTCCGCAATCCTCCCGCATCAGCTTTTGCAAATTCGGCATCCCGTCGGTCACTCTTTCGTTATCAAGCAAATCCTCAATTGAATACTCGCTGTCTTCGGCAAGTCCCTTTCGGATTTCCTGCCCGTCCAACGCGCCCATGTCACAGTATTTTTCAGCTGTATCTGCTTTGATTTTTGCAGTATCGGCGTTAGTTTTATCGAGGTTCGCCTGCTCCAACGCGCTTAATACTTTCAGCGGATTAAACTTGAAATCAATCTCCGGAGCTTCGTGCAATTTTCCCGAAAAAATACCCTCGCGGATTATTAAGTCCACAAGGGTAAGAATCGGATTTTTCAGATGTTGTGCCTGAAACGCTTCGACTTCGCTGTGCCAATTTTCGGTATCGCTTTCCCCGGTGGCTTGCATACCGCCGGGGGAACTTCCGAAGAGTTTTGTCTGCGGGATTTTCCACACCGCCGCCAAATCGGACTGCGCGGCGCGTATTGCTTCCTGCACACCGCTGAAAGATGCATTTGCGTAGGTGAAATCCTCTGTGTCATTGTCAATTGCAACAACGCGGTCAAACCGCAGTAGCCGAGAAAGCATTCTCACCGCCCGACGTAAAACTCCCTCACGGTCGGCAGACAGCACTTTTTTCAAGCTCGTTTTATAAATAGGTATGCTCGAACGCTCTACCATTTTCGGTGTTGCATTTTGCGCAATAAGATAATTTTTCAGCGGTCTTTGCACGCGGTACATTTCGGGGATTCCCCAGAAGCGATATTGCTGATACACAGATTGCGAAACGATTTTTCCGTTCGTGAAAATCAAGCATCGCGAGTAATGCACTTTGAAATTACCGCCTGTTTCGATAGTAATATCGTAGTGTTTCGGCTTTCCTGTACGGCTCGGGTTTTCGGGGTCAAATCGGTATGCAGCGGAATAGTCGGGGATTGCCTGTGTGCGGTCGTACATGCGCAAATCGACGATTTTGTGGGCATTTTGAATATCAAGCGGCTCTTCAAGGCTTCTCCCATCGTCAACAAACATCACAACAACTGCACCGCCGAAAAGCCTTGAGCTTTTTCCTGCTTCAGTCAAGACATTGTCTGCTTCGAGTTTTTCAAGCCGTGTCGTGATAAATATTTTTATTTTATCGTCGGCAATTCCTAAATCGTATCCATGGCGCAAGGCATCGTCAGGCAGAGCATCTATTCCGCGTGAAAAAATGCCGTTGGTTTCATATTCGACGGCGAGGGTCATATCGTCTATAACCATCGGTATTGTTGATGCTTGAACTTCATACTCCAACGAAATCACCTCGCCCACGAGAATGCGTTATTTGATTCGATACAATATGCCAACGCGACTGCATCACCTTTATCCGGTGAAGGTATGCCGCGCTTTTTCATATCTTTTTTACTTTCGAGGACAATTTTGCCCTTGCTGTTCAAGGAATATTTCCGCGTGGATAACTGCGCGATAAGTTCCGTATCGTTCGGAAAAGCTGACTCTCCCTTTTGCAGGCCGTCGCGGAGCTTCGCCCACAGCCACGTACCCATGTTTACGTAATTTTCCCCTGCACCTTTGTCGTCAACTGCTCCGCCGAAGTTTATGGCGTTGATTACCATGCGGCGCAAATTTTCCTCGCGCTTAACTTCTTCGAGCCGGTCGGTAACGCCGCCGCCGAGTCCTGTGTCGTCAATATTTACAACGATTTTTCCGGTGTAATCGGGTCGCGCCGCCAATGTACTGCGGTACAGGCGGACGACATCGCCCACGGTGCGCATGAGGTCTTGCCCGTGTCGCACAATCGGAATGGAAATGGCGTTCCCCTCTTTGACGGCGATAATCGTTTTATCGTCGCCGTAGCGAGCAACGTCCACGCCGAAGGTGATGCTTCCGGCGGTGTCACGCTCGACATTTACGGCGCGTTCCGCCATTTGCAAGGGAATGAAAGAATCCTCATCGGCGACGGGAAACTCCCCGAAAACACGAACGCGCACGACGTTTGATTCTTCGCCGTACTTGGCGATAAGGAAGTCGATATTTTCTTTATTTGTACGCGGACTGTCCAAAGATGACACTTTATGGCAACGATACCGCGCACGGTCGGCGTGAAAACTGTTATAAAAAGTGCCGGAGGTTTTTGTCGGGTTGCCGAACATAGCGAGTTTGTTGTTTTCGCCGGAGAGTGTACCTTGGATTGCTTCCATGATTGCATCCGCAACGCCGGAGGCCTCGTCAACGATGAACAGCATGTAATCCTCGTGAAAACCCTGCATATTTTCCGGCTTGGTTGCGGTACGCGCTACAGCAAACCATCGCTCCTCTTGGGTGACAACACTTACCCGCGTTTTTGTCCATTTTAATATGCGTTTAAGCAGAGGACTTTTGGATTGCCATTTCGATACCTCTGCCCAAAGCACGTCGCGGAGTTGTTGGAGGGTCGGCGCGGTTGCTACTACGCGAGAATTTTTAAAACATGCGAGAAACCACAGTAACACCACGGCTTCAACGCTTGTTTTTCCGACGCCCTGCCCGGAGCGAACACTAACGCGGGGGTGGGCGGCAATATCACGAAGCACATTCTTTTGCCACTCGTCCGGTTGGAAATTACAGACCTCTTGCGCGAACAACACCGGGTCGGTGCGCCATATGCGACGCTTCGCACTGAACTTTTCACGCCTCGTCATCGTCGAAGCCTCCCATCCAGTCGTCCGCAATCGCGGTATCTGCGGAGGCAGACTTCATTCTGTGAAGCTCGGACAATCCTTTGCGTACGCCTGTGATTACGCGGGTTAACGAGTTTTCAAGTCGGTCTGCGCGATTGACTGCGGCATCGGCGGTTGTTTGAGTTCCGATAGGTGTTCTTCCGACGGTCGCCCCTTGCACTTTCACCACGTTGTCGATTACCATGCCGCCGGGGGCGTTTTCAGCCGCCATGACGCGCTTATTCATTCGACGAATCCGAACGCGCTCAAAGAGGAGACTGTTCTCCAGTTCCGCCACAACATCTAACGGAGCGGAAAGCAGTTCGCGCTCCTCATCCGTGAGGTTGCCGTACAGAATGGTTTCATATTCCCCGGTACGGACGGCATTCTTGTTTCCCGTCGGTGCGCCTCCGTCATTACCCACAGCGTTTTTATTGCCGGGCCGCGCTTGTGGATGGCGTGTTGTTTCCGGATTTTCACCATCCGGGCGCGAGCGCGGTGGATGGGGCGTCTTTTTCTTCGGAGAATTATTTGTAGGCTTTTTTGCGGCGTCGTTTGGTGTACACCTTTCGGCGGTTTGGTGTACACTTTTCGGCGAATGGTGTACACCTTTGTTTTTTTTAAGTTTATCGAGCCAATCGTCCTCGTGCTTCCACTTGGCAATAAATCGCTCGTCTTTTCCTATCTGCTCGGCAATACGGCGATTTTCAATTTTGCCGTTATGTTTTTCAAAAATGACATATGCTTCATCCCTTTCGGGGCTTCGTGGTCTTGGCATAACCCTCACCACCTTTGATGTGCTGCACGAAAAAAGCCCCGAGGGGCAATTCACGATTTCGTCTTGGTTTTTAATGTTCTCTGAAAATAAAAAACCCGCGAACCGACTCGGTCACGGGCTGAATATTATTTATAGCTACAGATGCTTCTGCTTTTACATACCCTGCAAGGACGAACTCAAAATAAATCCGAATGCGTACCTGTTCGTTGCAAAGTGAGTATAAGTACATTGGCTTCGATTTTATAAATCAAGAGCCAATCGGGTGTTATATGGCACTCGCGATAACCTTTCCAATTGCCCTTTAGCGCGTGGTCTTTGTATTTTGGAGATAAAGGCTTTCCATCCGCAAGCTCATTAACAACCTCATTGAGTGCCGAAACGTCATAGCCGCGTCTTCTTATGATTTTTAATTCACGCTTAAACTGATTGGATTGCTCGACCTTATACAGCGACTTTTGCATTGTTCTCAGCCTCAATTTCTGCATCAACTTCTGCCAGAAGTTCGGCAAAAGAACTGTACCTCGGCACATGTTCACCGGTTTCTATTTTTTTAATCATTTCTTCTGTTTCCTCAATAGCCGCAATGGTTTCGGCGTTAGGCACTCCATGCACATAGCCATAATCGCAAACATAACTGTTTTCGTCTATGTTCCGCTCAGGTATTTGCATCAAAACATTAAGTGCAAATTTTTGCTCTTTTTCGGAAAATCCTTGAAGCAAGTCAAGTGCTTGTCGGATAGTAGCGGTCATAAGGTCGCCTCCTCACTGCGGCTATTTTACTAACTTTTTAGTATGCAGTCAATTGCCGTGAGGCAAGCCGCCGAGCGGAAAACCTCCGAAATCTCCGAAGAGAGAGCCGAGGGTAATCCTACATATCAGCGTAATGGATTTTTTCCCCGTTGCGCAGAAGAAAAACGCCGTCGTCGTTACCGACAAGTTCAATAAATCGCCGGACAATAACATCACAATATTTTGGGTCGAGTTCCATCAGGCGGGATTCGCGTTTGAGTTGCTCGGAGCTGTAAAATTTGCTCATCGCTGTGGGTACGGGCGTTTCGCGCATAGGGAATCAGTTTTTCGATGGATACTCGTTCCAGACGTTCCGTAGTGCTTACGTTCCTATCTGTCATAACATACTCCTTTTAAGGAAGAAAGGCAGCGCAGTGGTAGGGTCTGCGCCGCCTTCGAGAGGAAATATAAAACCCGCAACTATAAAGGCGCGGGTTATGGGGGTCAGTTCGTTAATTTTTCACCCTGCCACTTTAACACCTGCATAGTGACATGTAAATGACACGTTTGTGACATGGCTATTTTGCCAAGCGAGAAAGCCCGTCAATGCCGAATATCAGGGCGGTCAGCCGCTCAGCTGCCGCGTTGACATCTCGGAAAATGGTTCGTCTGTCGGTGTGTTCTTCTTCTGCAAGTTCGTCGGCGGTTTTCGGTTCGGGGTCAAGGTAGAGCCAATACACTACTCGATACCGCCGGGAATCCTCCGGGCGAGAAGAGCGGTCGCAGTAGTTTTTGTACAAATCAATCATCGTGTCGATATGGTCAATAATAATGCGAGTGCGCTCCGCGCTTCGGCGGATGCTTTCAATTTTTAAACCGTCGCTCGCGCTGCCGCTTAAAAATTCGAGCATATCCACCAAGCCGTAATCTTCATCGTCGTGGTCGGAGGAGCAGACCGCGCTCTCGCCGTGGTCTGTTAATGCGCGATAATTTTTCAGCAATAACTTTGTATTTGCCAGTCGCTTATCGTAACGAGCTTTTACGGATTCTTCTTCGGTTTTTTTGTACTTGTCGATAGCGAAGTTTGATATAACTTCCATCATTTCGTCGGTTAATTTGAATCCTGTTGCTTTTTTTGCTTTAGACATGACAAATCCCTCCCGAAATCCCACTTGCATTTTGTGGTAGGTTTGGTAAAATAACGGTGTCGAGGCGTTACTTTGCCATCTTCTTTCGGGAGGGTGGTTTTTTATTTTTTGTGATAACATGCTTTACATTTATTTCTGATTCCACAGGGGACGCGCTTATCTTTATAAAAGTCACTTTTGGGTTTGTATTGCCCGCAACGTGTACAGCGGTATTTATTGCCCTTGTGCGGCTTGCGCGTGTCTGTGAAATAATCGGGAACGCCGCGTTTTTCGTTTAAATGTTTTTCTTCCTCGTAATCTGCGCCATCCGCTTCTTCCAAGTAGCTTGCTTCTTCGCCGATGCAAAGCATCTGCTCACCCCATTTCCGTGTTGAAAATTATCGGCTTCACAGCGCGAATACAAACCTCACCTTTCGCAACATCCCCTTGAATAACGTATCATCCTCAACAGCAAGGCATTCGGAACACCTCATATAAACCTTTTGCAACGCACCGTCGGGCATCTCCTTTACTGCAAACGCGAGCTTACACCGAAACCACTGTTTGCAAATGCCGTTCGATTTATCCAAATGAGCGCACTTTTCTCCGCACTCCAAGCACATCACGATTTGCGCCTGTATTTTGCAAATACGTCCGATACGTCGGGTTTGGAGGACTTTGCCGGAGCAGGTACAGGCTTCTGCGCAGACGCAAGGAAGTTTACACCGTCGCTTAACTTGACCTCATTTGTCGCATTTAAACTCTTGATTAGGTGTAAAGTCCCAGATTGAGGTGGCACGGTTCATCTAAAAAAACGTCGGGATTATCGCCCCAAGATTTGACAATGAATTGATAAGGTGTCATCCCCTTCAAAGTTTTTAGTCGTT
>Ga0123355_10003514_pt1 | contig 22497 bp, 18 predicted proteins | sample TergutEmb28metaG_3_FD_89872 | JGI IMG/M metagenome (GOLD analysis project Ga0123355, IMG submission 89872) | Embiratermes neotenicus P1 segment gut microbial communities from Petit-Saut dam, French Guiana - Emb289 P1 | ecosystem: Host-associated > Arthropoda: Insects > Digestive system > Gut ... | reverse complement strand
CACCCGCATCGACGAATTGGAGCGCGGCGAGCAGGACTGGCAGAGACTGGTCGATCTCTGGCTCTTCCAGAAGCGAGAAATCGAAGAGGGCCGCCTCGTGAGGGGGGAAGATGAGCGGCTCGAACGCGAGAAGCGGGTGCTGGCGAATGCCGAGAAGATCTATAACGCTGCCATGAACGCGTTTGATCTGCTGTATGAGGGCAATGGGTCCACCGCGTCGTCGTTGCGTGCCGCGCAGAAGCAAATCGAAGAGCTCAACCGCTACGAGCCGAAGTTTCATGAGGCGCTAGCCGCGCTCGAGTCGGCTCGTATCAGCGTAGAGGATGTGGGTGCGACAGTGCGTGACTACGTCGGAGGAATTCAGGCTTCACCTGAGCACTTGGCGCAGGTGGAGGACCGGTTGGCGCTGCTCGATCGCTTGAAGCGCAAGTACGGTCCGACGCTGGATGAGGTGATTCAGTTTGGTCGAGACGTATCCGAGAAGCTGGCCGAAGTCGAGAACAAGGACCAAATCTGGCGCCAGTTGCGTGGCGAACTGGCGCAGGCCGGCGAAGAGTACCTGGGGGCAGCGCGGGCCCTGTCGAGGAAGCGCGGAGAGGCCGCGCGCAGGCTCGAGAAGTTGGTCGAGGTCGAGATCAATGATCTCGCGATGAAATCGACCTTCCGCATCGAGAAGACAGACTCGGAAGAGGAATCCCACTGGACGGCTTCGGGGATTGACCAGGTTGTGTACCTGATCTCGACGAACCCGGGCGAGCCGTTGCGGCCACTGGAACACATTGCTTCCGGTGGCGAGTTGTCGCGGGTCATGTTGGCATTGAAAGCCAGTGTGGAGGCAGGGAAATCCCCAGTTCTCCTGCACAAACCGCGCCAGAAATGGGGCACCCGTGAAGTGAAGCCCCCCACCTTGTCCGAAAAAGCGCAACCGGGATGGGGCAGCCAGAAGACATTCGTGTTCGATGAGATCGACACCGGCATTGGCGGGCGGGCTGCGGACGCCGTGGGGAAGAAGCTGAAATCTCTCGCGCGATCAAATCAGGTGCTGTGCGTTACACATCTTCCCCAGATCGCTGCCTTCGGCGACCATCATTTCGTCATCGAGAAGAAGGAATCCGGCGGGCGCACCCGGACCAGCATTCGTCCGGTGAGCGGCGATGAACGCACCGAAGAAGTCGCCCGCATGCTCAGCGGCGCGAAGCTTACGGAAACCTCCCGCAAGCACGCAGAGCAGATGATCAAAGCGAATACCTGAGGCCATCTCCCTGGGGCGGCAGGGAAGGGCTACTAGCGAGTGATGATCAGACTCTCGGCCGCGCGACTCTCTGCGATCGTTGTCTTGGCGGAGTTGCCGGCGACCTTGATGGTGAAGTTTACGGTAATCGTCGCTTTGGACTCGACCGCCTGCCCGTTCTGGACGATGGGCTTGAAGCGCCATTCGCGTACAGCCTGCTCGGCCGCCGAAGCCAGGATCGCCGGACCGCTGAGCACACGTAGATTTTCGACAACGCCATCGGCTCCGATCAGGGCTTGCAATACGACCGAACCCTGCACATGCATATGCTGCGCCAGCAGCGGATAAGCTGGCTGTCGCTCGGAGATCGGTTCACGCTCAGAAGCGTTGGTGGTAAGCGACCCGGACCCGTTCATCGCCGGATTCGTGATCTCCAGCTTGGTCAGGTTGCTTCCCGGATGCAGTTTCCTGTGGGTACTGCCCGCGACGACTTCGATATCCAGCGGGGGCAGCACGGTGCGGTTCAGGGTCAGGGCGGGGGTATCGGTTTCTGGAGCGGCTGTGGTGCCGGTGGCCCAACCTTGCTTCCTGGCGGGATGCGCCGCAACTGCTGCCGCTGTCTTTGTGGCTGGTTTCGCGACTGGCTGCGAGGTCGTGGTCTCCCCCCCATCGGAATCAATCGTCGCCTGCTCGGAACCGAACCAGAACTGCCGGTCCTCAATCAGGACCACGGTCAGCGCCCCGAGCAAAAGAGCCAGCGCCAGCACCAACCGTCCAGATTGCTGGCTGCCCCTGGCGTTTTGCGCCGGGAGGCTGGCGGTCTGTCTTGAGCTTAGCTCCAACATCTTCTTCTTCGCCGAAACTAGAGTTCGGGAATTCGCCCATAGAGTGCAGGAATCGCGAAGTAACCACAATGGCCCAGTGTGGGTAAGGCGTGGCACGACCGGGCCATGGCAGTTCCCAATTTGTGCTTTCAGGACGGCGGGGGCGTGATCCCTATCACAGCCCGACCGCCCCCAGGGAGCTACATTCCGTAAAATGAATACCCATCAGCAATTACGCTCTTTATGGCTCGAGGGGCCTTCCGTGCCATGCCAAACCGCTCCTCCGGGCGCGCATTTGCCCTGGCGGATTGTCCTGCTGGGCGCGCCTGGGGTGGGCAAAGGAACCCAGGCGGATCTGCTGAACCAGCGGCTCCACGTCTGCCATCTTTCGACCGGCGACGTGTTCCGCCCGGCTGCCGCCAGCGGTGACACGGAGCAGAATCCCGCCATGAAGGAGGCACTCGGATCCATGCGTCGCGGCGAACTCGTGCCCGATTCGACCGTCTGGGACCTGGTCCGCGAGCGCAGCCAGTGCCTCGATTGCGCGGGAGGCTTTATTCGTGACGGATTTCCACGCACCCTGGCACAGGCAGTGTCACTGAAGTGGTGGATGGACCACGTGGCCCTGGGGTTAACGGCAGTCGTGAACTACCAGCTGCCTGAGGCTGAGCTCGTGGCGCGTTTGGGTGGCCGGAGGACCTTCGAGAAGTGCAAGACCGTCTATCACGTTACCGAGAGGCCTCCGAAGGTGGCAGAGCGCTGCGATCACTGCCAAGGCAAGCTATTTCAGCGCGAAGACGACCGCCTCGAATCGCTTAAAGTTCGGCTCGAGGCTTACAGCCACAACACCGCTCCGCTGATCGGGTTCTACGCCCAAGCGGGCTTGCTGATCGAGGTCGAGGCGACGGGCACGCCGGATGAGATTTGCAAGCGCACTCTGCCCGAACTGGAGTCGCGGCGAATCCGGCAATTTGCCCACCTGATGTGGCGCTCGGAAGAGAATCGCCGCTAGGCCGCCGAAATTCGCCATTCGGTGCTAATCCTAGCCATTTCTGTGGTTTACGTTGACCATCCCGCTTCTTTCCTATAGTTTATGAATAACGCCCACAATGAGATCGTGTACCCTGACTAGGGATTTTCCGGGGCGTTACTGCATCTAACTGATAAGGGTGTGGATTCCTCCTGTCGGAATGACGAAGGCCGGACGAATTTAAGGGGATCCGAGGAGCGGGCCGATATCGTGGCTGGAACTTTACCAAGAACCGAAGAAAAGACCTTGCTCTTGCTGAAGCCGCGGGGGTTTTGTGCCGGGGTAGTGCGCGCCATTGACGTGGTGCGCATCGCTCTGGAAGCTTTTGGGCCGCCGATTTACGTGCGCAAAGAGATTGTCCACAACAGCTTTGTGGTTGAGGATTTGCGTAGCAAGGGTGCGATCTTCGTGGACAGCGAAGACGAGGTGCCCAACGGCGAGCGAATCATCTACAGCGCCCACGGAGTTTCCCCGCAGGTGCGCGAACACAGCGCGCGACGCGGGTTGCGTGTGATCGACGCGACTTGCCCGCTGGTGACGAAGGTCCACGTCGAAGCCGTGAAGTTTGCCAGGGAAGGCTATTCGCTCATCCTGATCGGACATAAAGATCACGACGAGGTTATCGGGACGCTGGGCGAAGCCCCCAAGGTGACGCAAGTCGTAGGATCGCCGGAGCAGGTGAAGAACCTTTGCGTTCCCGATCCGGATCGGGCTGCCTATCTGACGCAGACCACGCTCAGCCTGGATGAGACCAAGGACATCATCGCCGCGCTGAAGCAGAAATTTCCCAACATCAAGGGGCCGGCGGCGCAGGATATCTGCTACGCGACAGAAAACCGGCAAGTTGCGGTCAAGCAGGTTGCATCGGAATCCGATCTGCTGCTGGTGGTTGGTTCGGAGAATAGCTCGAACTCCAACCGCCTGGTCGAAGTGGCGCGCAATCTTGGCACAAATGCGCACCTGATCGACAGCTCGAACGACATCGAGGCGGCATGGCTGAAGGACATCAAGACGATTGCTCTGACCGCCGGCGCCTCGGCGCCGGAACATTTGGTGGAAGAAACCGTGTCGTTTTTGCGCGCCAAGGGATTTGAGAACGTGCAGGAACTGGAAGTGATGCCTGAGAATGTACGCTTCGGGCTGCCGCCGGAGATCGTGGAGGCCATCGCTGCCGCCCCGGCCAGTGCGAATTAATGGAGATGGGAATGGATACGAACTCCCCCGAGTCCAATTTAGCTGCTGAAACTCTAGGTTCGAACCCGCAACTCCGCTTCGGAAAAATCCAGGAACTGGGAAGCCGCGTCAGCACAGCGGTTGCGGCGGCGCGCAAATATCTCTTCTCCGAGCAACACGAACAAGGGTACTGGTGCGGAGAACTCGAGGCCGACACCACCCTCGAGTCCGACTACATTCTTCTGCACACCCTTCTGGGCACCGGCAATCCGGAGCGTTTTCAGAAAGCAGCCAATTGGATCGTGCGCCACCAGAACGAAGATGGCGGGTGGGGCATTTACGAATCGGGGCCGTCGAATGTGAGCGCCTCGGTGAAAGCCTATTTTGGTCTGAAACTGGCTGGATACTCGGCCGATCATCCCGTCTTGCAGCGCGCCCGCAACAAGATCCTCGAGATGGGCGGGGTGACTGAGGTCAATACCTTTACCAAGATCTATCTGTGCTTCTTTGGACAGTACGACTACGACGCGGTTCCGGCGGTTCCTCCCGAGATCGTGCTGTTTCCGAACTGGTTCTGGTTCAACATCTACGAGATTTCCTCGTGGTCGCGCGCCATTCTGGTGCCGCTTTCCATCTGCTACGCGAAGAAGCCGTTCAAGAAGATTCCGAGCGAGATGGGCGTCGAGGAATTGTTCGTTGGGGGCATGCAGAAGTCGCGTATGCACTTGCACTGGGCGAAGAAGCTGATCTCGTGGCGGAACTTCTTCCTGGTGCTGGACCGCATGACCCACTGGTTCGAGCGCGTGCATGTGCGGCCGTTACGTTCCATTGCATTGAAGACAGCCGAGAAGTGGATGCTCGAACGTTTCGAGATGAGCGACGGACTGGGTGCGATTTATCCCTCGATGATGAACGCGATTATCGCGCTACGCTGTCTGGGCTATTCGCTGGACGATCCCCAGGTCATTCGCGCGATGGACGAGTTCGAGAAGCTCGGAATTGAAGAAGAAGACACATTCCGCATGCAGCCCTGCATGTCTCCCGTGTGGGACACGGCTTATGCGCTGTTCGCGCTAGGCGAGGCGGGAGTGCCGGCGAATGACCCACGGATGGTGAAATGCGCCGACTGGATCCTGCAGAAGCAGGTGCGCAACGTCGGCGACTGGAAGATCAAGAACAAGAAGGGACAGCCGGGCGGCTGGTATTTCGAGTTCAACAATGAATTTTATCCGGACGTTGATGACACCGCGATGGTTTGCCTGGCCCTGAGTCGGGTGGAGCATCCTAACGGCCGCTACCAGCGCGAGTCGGTGCAGCGCGCGATCGACTGGATTTTCTCCATGCAGTGCAAGAACGGCGGCTGGGCATCGTTCGACAAAGACAACGACCGCATGGTGTTCCAGTACGTGCCCTTTGCCGATCACAACGCCATGCTTGATCCGCCGACGGTCGATATCACCGGCCGCATTCTGGAGATGCTTGCCACCTACGGGTATGACCAGAATCATCCGGCGGTGAAGAAAGCCATCAAGTTTATCCGCAGCGAACAGGAACCCGACGGCAGCTGGTTCGGACGTTGGGGGGTGAATTACATCTACGGTACAGCGCTGGTGTTGCGCGGGCTTGAGGCCATGGGAGTCGACTTGCACGAGCCCTCGATCCAGCAAGGCGCGGAGTGGCTGCGCATGGTGCAGAACGCCGATGGCGGATGGGGTGAGACCGTAGGTTCGTACGACGACCCGACGTTGCGTGGGCAGGGGGAGAGCACGCCGTCACAGACCGCCTGGGCAATTCTGGGTCTGCTGGCGGCTGGCGATACGCGCAGCGATTCGGTCGCGCGCGGAATCGCGTACCTGATGCGCACCCAGAAGAAAGATGGATCGTGGGACGAAGCGTTCTTTACCGGAACCGGATTTCCCCGCGTGTTTTATCTGATGTACCACCTCTATCGGCAGTATTTCCCGCTGCTGGCGCTGACCACGTATGCGAAGGTGATGGAGAAGAACGGAAACTCAGTTTCGTCCTTTGCCGCCGTCGTCGGGGAGTGATCTCGATGATAAGGTCTTGGTATGCCGCGGCTTGATACCGTGCTGAAGCGCTTTCAGCAGCCCGACGAGGCGCGGACTTTCGAGAAAGGGAAGTTCGAAGTCGTGCACATCGGGGGCATGACGATCGGACGGGCTACCTATCAGCCGGGATCTTATGTGTCGCTGCATTTCGTCGGAGCCGCCCACTACGCCAGCAAATAGCGCGATCCATACAGCCGAACTGAGGACTTAAACCTGCGTTGAAAGCTTTCGTCACTGGTGCAACCGGATTTCTTGGCTCCCACGTCGCTCGTGTCCTGGCCGATGCCGGGGCAGAGTTGCGCCTGCTGGTTCGCCCAACCAGTAGTCTGAAGAATCTTGAAGGCCTCAACGCCCAGACCGCGAGTGGCGATCTGCGCGACCCTTCTTCTCTGGAGAGAGCCCTGTCCGGCTGCGAGGTCGTGTTTCATGTGGCCGCCGACTACCGCTACTGGGTGCAGGATCCGGGCGAGATGTATCGATCGAATGTCGAGGGGACGCGAGCGATACTGGAAGCGGCTCGCAAGAACAACGTGCGGCGCATCGTCTATACCTCAAGCGTGGCGACCATGGGATTCCGGGCTGACGGTCGGCCAGCCAATGAAGATTCACCGGTCTCGTTGGCCGACATGATCGGGCATTACAAGCGCTCCAAGTTCATGGCTGAGCAAATTGCCACGGAGGCCGGGCGCAGCGGCATGCAGGTGGTGACGGTGAATCCGACGACTCCGATTGGCGAGCAGGATGTGAAGCCGACCCCGACGGGCCGCATCGTCGTCGATTTTCTGAAGCGCAGGTTTCCCGCCTACATCGAGACTGGGCTCAACCTTGTCGACGTGCGTGAATGCGCGCGGGGGCACGTGGCGGCGCTCGAAAAAGGGAAGGCGGGCGAACGCTACATTCTGGGCGGGGAAGACCTGACGCTGAAGCAGATTCTAGACAAGCTGGGAGCGATCACTGGGCTGCCATCGCCGACTATGAAGCTGCCGTATTTCTTCGCCTTTGCCACGGGAGTGGTGGATGAGGCGGTTACCGGGATGATCCTGAAACGCGAGCCGCGTGCCACCGTCGATAAGGTGCGTATGGGCAAGAAGAAGATGTTTGCCAGTTCCGCCAAAGCGGAGCGCGAGTTGGGGTGGAAGATCGTGCCCGTGGAAGACGCCTTGCGGCGGGCGGTCGACTGGTTTCGGGCGAACGGATATGTCTAGAGTCGCCATCGTCGCTGCGCTCGAGCGCGAAGTGCGTCCGCTGGTGAAAAACTGGCGTGTCCGCGAGGAAGAACATGAGGGCCGACGCTTCCGGTTTTTCGAGAACGGCGAGGTGGTGCTGGTGTGCGGCGGAATTGGGGCAGCGGCGGCGCGGCGGGCGGCCGAGGCGGTCATCACCCGGTTTGCCCCCAGCATGATTTACTCCGCCGGATTTGCCGGTGCCCTTGACCAAAAGCTGCGGGTGGGCGATGTCGTGCGGCCACAAGTCGTGGTCAATGCTGGCGACGGCAGCCGGGTCGTGGTGAGCGGCGGCGAGGGCATTCTGGTGAGCTTTGATGCGATCGCGAGCCCACCGCAAAAAGCCAAGCTGCGGGATTCCTACGCCGCGAATGCGGTCGACATGGAAGCTGCGGCGGTGGCGCGATCAGCCGACTTGCGGGGAATCCAGTTCGCCGCTGTAAAAGTGATTTCGGATGCAGCGGATTTCGAATTTCCTTCGATGGAGCAGTTCGTGGACTCCGAGGGAAGATTTTCCGAAGGCCGGTTTCGATTGTTCGCCGCGCTGCGGCCGTGGTTGTGGCCGCAAGTCGCGAAGTTGGCGCAAAACAGCAATCGTGCGTCCCGTTCTCTGTGTGCTTGTTTACGTGGGGCTTGAGCCTGGAACTTGGTTGTCAGATCGGGTTCGCGTGGAAAAGTCGGTGGGCTGATTCATCTATAATCGCGAAAGGCATTCTCCGAAAACGATGCAATTGTCACCCCTGCTGGCTGCCTTTGTCGGCGGCGAAATCGTCGACATGATCTCTAACAGTGGCCCGGTCGCCAAGCTGATTCTGGTCGTCCTGCTGATGTTCAGCCTGATCTCCTGGGCGATCATTCTGAGCAAATGGAGCTTGCTGCGCCGCGCCAAGATGCAGAGTGGGCGTTTCGTGCGCGCGTTTCGCAAGGCGCAGCGTTTGCAGGATATTGCCGCCGTGGCTGATCAGTTCAAGCCGAGTCCTCTGGTGGGCGTGTTTGAAGGCGGTTATGAAGAATACAAGCGGCAAGCCTCGATTTCCGGAGGCCTGCGCAACCTGGTGTCGATTCAACGCGGCATGCAGATCGGTGCGTCAGAAGCAATTACCCGCCTGGAACGTAATGTGCCATGGCTCGCGATTACGGCCGCGGTTACACCATTTGTCGGACTGTTGGGGACCGTGTGGGGCATCATCGATGCGTTTCACGGACTCGGTACGGCAGGGGCTGCGACCTTGCGCGCCGTAGCGCCCGGCATTTCGGAAGCTTTGATTACCACTGCAGCCGGGCTGGCGGCAGCCATTCCGGCAGTGATCGCGTACAACCTCATCGCTGCTTCCATCCGCGAATTCGCAGCGCGCAGCGATGACTTCGCCCTGGAAGTGCTCAATGCCGTCGAGAACAGCCAGGCGCAGCTCTCGGCGGCGGCGGAAATGAGGCGCTGATGGCCTTCACCACCTCCAACGGGCGCACCCAAACCGCGCTCGCCGACATCAACATCACGCCGCTGGTCGACGTGGTGCTGGTCCTGCTCATCATCTTCATGGTGACGGCGCCAGTCATCCAGTCGGGCATCGACGTTGCTCTTCCGAAAACGCGCACGGTGAAAGAGACCACCGAAGAGCGGATGGTCGTCACGATTAACAAAGATCAGCGTGTCTTTTTGGGCAGCGATGCCATCAATATTAACGAGATCGGGACGAGGCTGCGGCAAAAGGTCCGCGATCCGCGGCGTCAGTCGATTTATGTGCGGGCTGATGAGAATGTGCCCTTCGGTGTCTTCGCAACCGTGATGGACGCGGTGAAGCAGGCGGGATTTTCCAACGTCAGCATCGTGACGCAGCCCATAGAAACCAATGCCGGCAAGCGCTGAGATCTATTTCGAGCACGACCGCTGGGGACGCGCCTTGGCGTGGTCAGCCGGATTGCACGTCGGAATCACGCTGCTGGTGCTGCTCTACCTGACGGTATTCCGCTCGACCGGCGGCTCAACTTGGGGCGCCGGAGGGGGTGGAGACGCGATCGGCGCCACTCTGGTTAGCAGCGTCCCCCTGAACGTAGCTCCATACCCTACCCAGAATGTGCTGGCCAATGAGTCCAAGGGGCTTACCCTATCGCAGCCCAAGGTCGAGGAGAAAGCACCCGACGCAATCGACATCCCGGGTAAGATCGTCCCTATCAAACCCAAAAAGAAGCAGATCACTGAGTCGAAGCATAACGCTTCCCCCGCGCCGCAGACCGAGGACAACCAGGTTGCATTCGGCGAAGGCGGGCCGGTCAGTGGTCCTTATGGGAGCTTCAGCGCGGGCGGCGCAAAGGGCGGATTCGGAGTCAGCGGTGGTGGCGGCGACTTTGGCACCAAGTACGGGTGGTACGTGCACGTGATTCAGCAGAAGGTGTCCGACAACTGGATGAAGTATGAAGTGGATCCGCGCATCAGCACGGCCAATCGTGTCTACATTACCTTCGACATCACTCGCGATGGACGTCCGACCAATGTGCGGGTCGAGCAGTCGAGCGGTGTACCTTCGCTGGACATCTCGGCGACGCGCGCGCTTGAGAGGATTGACACTTTCGGTCCGTTGCCAGCGGACTATCCAGGCAATAGAATTTCGGTGGAATACTGGTTCGATTATAAGAAGTGAGGATGTAGTTCTGGTCCGTACTTGGAAGGTGCCAGGCAACAATCGCCGCGGAAAACGGCCCAAACTCAGGACGCTAGGTGAATGAAGACTGCGGGACAGACTGATAAATTCTTAAATGGAAAAAAATATCGGGATACGATACTATCGTGTGGAGTAGAGTTCTCTCCAGGACGAATGGTCGATCCGGCTCGATCAAGTCGGCAACAGGCTGGCAATTCCCGCCGTCCAGGGCACGCGATCCTTCTGGTTTGTATCTGCTGTCTGGTTTCCTCCACGCTCGTGGGACAGGACTGGGTGAGGACCGGTACCAGTCTGGGCGTTGAAAAGGTGCGTCTGGCGGTTGCAGATTTCAAGCCCGCGACCACCGATCCGCAGAATGCCGCTCTGCTCAAGACTTTCAACGACACGCTCTGGAATGACCTCGATGTTTCCGGCGTGGTGGATCTGGTTTCGAAGAGTTTCTATCCCTTGCAATCCCCCGGACAGCCGCCCGAGGTGAACTATATTGCGTGGAATTCGCCGCCCCCGAATGCGGCCATGCTGGCGTTTGGAAACATGGGTGTGGCAGGCGGCAAGCTCACCATGCAAGGCTGGCTCTTCGACGTAAAGAACATTCAGTCGCCGCCCATTCTGGGCAAGCAATATGGGGATACGGCGAGCGACGCCGCGGCCCGCCTGATGGCTCACAAGTTCGCCGACGAGATCATCTTCCGCATTGGCGGTGGCATTCAGGGTATTGCCGAGACGCAGATATTCTTCGTCAGTGATCGCACCGGACACAAGGAAATCTGGGCCATGGACTACGACGGCTCGAACCAGCGTCAGCTTACACATGTTGGTTCGATCGCGCGAGCCCCGCGAATTTCGCCCGACGGATCGCGCATTGCTTTTAGCGCTCTCACCAAGACTGGCTGGGAGATTATGATGTACTCCCTTGATCTCAACCGCATGGTCGGTTTTCCTCATATGGGGGGAACCAACCTTACTCCGGCGTGGTCGGGAGATGGGCTCAGGCTGGCGTTTTCGTCCTCGCGCGCGGGCGATCCGGAAATCTTCATCGCAGATGCCTCGGGCGGCAACCTGCATCGCATGACCACCGACAAGGGGCCTGACGTTTCACCGGTGTGGAACCGCAAGACCAACGCGCAGATCGCCTTCGTCAGCGGTCGGACCGGTTTGCCCCAAATCTACACCATGGAAGCCGACGGCACGAATCAGCAGCGGATGACCGACCAGGGATACGCCGTCTCGCCAAATTGGTCGCCCAATGGGCAGTTTCTGACCTTTGCCTGGGTGCGCAAATACGGACCGGGAGATCCCGGCGCATTGGATCTGTACTTGATGGATATCGCCAGCAAGCAATGGGTGCAGCTTACCCACGATGGCGGACGCAACGATTTTCCGTCGTGGTCTCCGGACGGTCGACACATTGTGTTCCAGTCAAGCCGCTCCGGCAGCCTGCAAATCTGGTCGATGCTGGCCGATGGCACGAAACTCGAGCAACTGACGTTTACCGGACACAACGAGCAACCCAATTGGAGTTGGAAGTAGCCAAACTTCGTCTGGCCCCGTGAGCAAATCTTTGGGGTCGCAGGAGAGGAGCAAACGTGAAGCAAAGCAATAGGAAGTGGTTTCAGTTGATAACAGCGGTTAGCGCTCTTTTGATAGCTGGCGCGTGCGGAAAGAAGGTAGCTCCGACGCCGCCTCCAGCCCCACCACCACCGCCGGCTCCGACCGCGTCGATTTCGGTCGATCCCAACGCGATTCAATCGGGGGGCTCAGCGTCGTTGACCTGGCAAACCAGCAATGCGACCGACGTGTCGATTGACGGCGTCGGAGCTGTCCAGCCGAACGGATCGCAAAGCGTGGCTCCGACCAGTTCCACCACTTATCATCTGGTGGCCAAGGGCGCGGGAGGAACCCAGGAAGCCACGGCCCGGCTGACCGTAAACGCGGCGCCAGCTCCGCCTCCGGCGGCGGCTTCCTCGGTTTCGGATTCAGACTTGTTCTCCCAGAACATGAGAGATGTTTTTTTTGACTACGACAAGTCCGACATCCGTTCCGACCAGCAGTCATTGCTCGAGTCCAACGCGCAATTCCTCAATCAACATGGCAACATCGACTTTACCATTGAGGGGCACTGCGACGATCGCGGATCGACCGACTACAACTTGGCCCTGGGTGACCAGCGCGCCAGCGCGGTGAAAAATGCGCTGACTGCCGCGGGCGTGAGCGCCAGCCGCATCAAGACGATTAGCTACGGCAAAGAGAAGCCGTTCTGCAGCGAAGACAACGAAGCTTGCTGGCAGCAGAACCGCCGCGGCCACTTTGTTAGTCAGAGGGCAGAGTAATCGGCTGGGGGACGCCGGCCGCGTCCCCCGCGCTTCTTTCCTGCCGTGACCGACTGGTTTGTGTGGACCCGGGAAGCCGAGCGGAAAGGTTGCCTCTCTCCGTTGAGCCTTCCGGTTCCCGCTGGCCTCCCTGTCTTCGGAATCTCGCCGGCCTGTGGGACAATGAAGGCATCCAATTCATTCAGGAAACCCTATGAAACAACATCGGATCTTTGTCTCGATCATTGTGCTGGCGGTACTGTGGCTGGGCGTGGCTCCTGGCTGGAGCGCCAACAAGGAGATGGTGCAGCTGCAGACCCAGGTGCAACAACTGCAGGAGCAGATGACTGCCATGCAGCGCAGCTTTGACGAGCGCATGGGCGTGATGAAGAACCTGGTCGAGCAGGACACCGACGCCGTCAACAAGGTGGCGGGCGCGTTGAACAATCTGCAGACAACATTGCAGAAGCAGCAAGCTGATGGCGGCTCGAAGGAGGATCAGCTCTCGGGCCAGATTCAGGCGCTCAACGACACCATGGACGAGGTCAAGGTGCGCCTGGCGAACGTCACCAAGCAGCTCGAAGACATGCAGGCCGCGCAGCAGAGCGTCCAGGCGTCGCAGGCTTCCACAAAGGCACAGCAGGACGCCGCGGCGTCCGCCCCGCCGCCGGACCTGCTCTACAATAACGCCCTGCGCGACTTCATGGGCGGAAAGACCGATCTTGCCACGCAGGAATTCTCCGAATACATCAAGGACTATCCCAACACCGACCTGGCCGGGAACTCCTACTACTACCTGGGAGAGATCCAGTTCAAGCAGGGAAACTATCAGCAGGCCGCCCAGAATTACGATCTAGTGCTCGAGAACTTTCCCAGCGGAAACAAAGCGGCGTCAGCGCAGCTCAAGAAGGGGTTTGCGCTGCTCGAGCTCGGGAAGCAGGATGATGGGGTGAGCGAACTGCGGCACCTGATCCAGCGCTATCCCCACTCGCCGGAAGCTCTCCAGGCGCGCGACCGGCTTCGCAAGGTGGGTGTCTCCAGCACGCGAAAGTAATCCCTTTGTCCGATGGAAGCGTGCTGGTACGGGATTACACCGAGCGATGGTGCCCATGCCGGGGGGTATGATGCCTTCCGGCTCTGTGGGCATGGTGGTGGCGAACGCGGTGTCTCGCCAGAACCACAGATGCATGGGAGACGTCGGCCAAGGCGCCAACGCTAAAGGCGAAGCACATCATCAGTAGCAATGCGATCTTCTTCATACTTCCTGTCCGCCAACCATTTTCCATCGTGGACTATTCTATTCCAAGCCGTGCCGGAATAGACTTACTTTCGAGGGGCGTCGTTTATTCGTCATCCCGACCGCCCTCACGATCGGAAGAGGTGGAGTCATGCCACAGACTAATCCTGACCAGGATACGACGAAGGGTGCCATGGAGAGCGAAAACCACGACACTCCAGGCAACATTGGGTTGCAGGAGCAACTCGGACACCGCGATCAGGATCCGATGCTGAAGGATGCGGACTCCGATTTCCCGGAGCCAGGATTGAACCCTGAGCATACCGGGGAAGCGAAACCGAAGAGCGCGTAAACCGAGATCCTCACCAGGCTTGCGGCCCGGAGAGGAATGACCAACGATTTGGAGGTTCGGAGACTAGCGCAACTCTTCCATGGCCGCTTCCAGAACTTCCGGTCCCGGCCGAGTGATGGAGTCGGGGAGTGTGGCCAGCGGTTGGTCGACCACGTTCAGCAGGTCGATGAAGCTGGGAGCCTTCGGATTCACATAGAACACCCCGGTCAAGACCTCTCCCCGGTCGTGAGCTTCGGTCAGGCGGGTGAGGGCGTGAATCTTGTTGGTCGGATCGTACTCCTCTTCCAGCTTACGCAAACGCAGGTGCGAGCCGTCGTGCATGGTGACATCGATCGTGGACCCGGCATCGTACTCCACATTGATGTCCTCGAAGTGCGGAACGAAACTCACGTCCTGCAGCGTCTCTTCGTGTTCCTTGACGTACTTGTACGACTTGGTGGATCCCTCGTGATCGTTGAACGTCACACACGGTGAAACCACATCGAGCATCACCGTCCCTTTGTGCGCGATCGCAGCCTTCAGCATGGCGCTGAGCTGCTTCTTGTCGCCCGAGAAGGAACGTCCGACCAGCGTGGCACCGAGTTGAATGGCAAGCGCACAGGTGTCGATGGGAGGAAGATCGTTGAGCACGCCAGTCTTCAGCTTGGAACCAAGATCGGCGGTGGCCGAAAACTGGCCCTTAGTCAGGCCGTAAACGCCGTTGTCTTCGATGATGTAAATGATCGGCAGATTGCGCCGCATCAAGTGGACAAATTGCCCGACACCGATCGAGGCGGTGTCGCCGTCGCCGCTGACGCCGATGCACATCAGCTTCCGATTGGCGAGCATCGCCCCGGTAGCAACGGAGGGCATGCGTCCGTGGACGGCGTTGAAGCTGTGCGAGCGGCTCAGGAAATACGCCGGACTTTTGGACGAGCAGCCAATCCCGCTGGGCTTGATGACATACTCGGGCTCCACGCCCATCTCGTACATGGCTTCGATGATGCGCTCGGAGATCGCGTTGTGGCCGCATCCCGCGCAGAGGGTGGTCTTTCCGCCCTTGTAATCGATCACGGTGAGGCCGATGCGATTTGTTTTTGGCCCGGGTGTCGCCGCTCCGGGTTCAACCGTGGTGGACCCCATTTACTTGCCCTCCATGCTGGTCAATTCATCGGTGACGGACCGCGCGTCGAGCGGCAGTCCGGTGATATGGGCAATGCTGCGCAGCCGCCCAATCAGCTCGGGCTTCAGATCGAGCTTCAGTAAGCTGAGCATTTGCGCGTCGCGGTTCTGTTCGACCACGTAGACGCGTTCGTGCTGCTCGATGAACTGGTGCACTTCCCGGGTGAAGGGATAAGCCCGCAGCCGCAGGTAGTCGGTCTCGATCGAGTATTCTCCGCGCAGTTGATCGCGGCTCTCGGTGATGCCCCAATGCGAAGTGCCGTAGCCGATGATCCCGATTTTGGCGTTGTTCCCTCTCGTAATTTCAGGCCGCGGCACAAACGAACGCGCCGTTTCGAACTTACGGTTCAGACGCTCCATGTTGTTTTCAAAATCGTCGGCGCGCTCGCTATACTGCGACTTCTCGTTGTGTCCGCTGCCGCGCGCGAAATAAGCGGCGTTGGGATGCGATGTTCCGGGCAGCGTGCGATAACCGATGCCGTCTCCGTCGACGTCTTTGTAGCGGGCGAATCCGCCCAGCCGATCGAGATCTTCCTTGCCCAGAACCTTGCCGCGTTTGATCGGGGTACTGGGATACTTGAACGGGTCCGACATCCAGTTATTCATGCCCAGATCGAGATCGGACATGACGAAGACGATCGTCTGGAACTGCTCGGCTAGGTTAAATGCCTCCGTCGCCATGGTAAAGCACTCTTCGACGGAAGAGGGAATCAGCAGGATGTGTTTGGTGTCGCCGTGCGACAGCACGGCGGTGGAAAGAATATCGCCCTGCGAAGTGCGCGTGGGAAGGCCGGTGGAGGGGCCGACACGCTGAATGTCCCAGATGACTCCGGGGACTTCAACGTAGTAGGCAAGTCCTGCGAATTCGGCCATGAGTGAGATGCCTGGTCCAGCCGTCGCCGTCATGGCGCGTGCGCCTGCCCATCCCGCACCGACGACCATGCCGATCGCCGCCAGCTCATCTTCCGCCTGGACGATGGCAAACGTGGCCTTGCCGTCGCCGTCAATGCGGTACTCCTTCATGTACTCGATCATCGTCTCGACTAAGGACGACGAGGGGGTGATCGGATACCAGGTAACCACGGTGCATCCCGCAAACATGCAGCCCAGAGCCGCGGCAGAGTTGCCGTCGATGATGATCTTGCCCGCGGTCTTGTCCATGCGTTCGATGTAAAAGGCGCCTCGTTTTTCCAGATTCGCCTTGGCATATTCGAATCCGGCTTGCGCCGCCGCCAGGTTGAGATTGGCGGCCTTCACTTTCTTGGCGAACTGTTTGCGGATGGCCTTTTCGACTTCGGCCATATCGATGGTGAGCAGGTTGGACACCACCCCCACGTACACCATGTTCTTGACCAGTTTGCGCAGCTTGGCTTCGGGGCAAACCTGCGCCACGATCTTGTCATAAGGAACGGAGTAGAAGATCAGATCGTTGCGCAGTTTGTGGAGGGCGAGAGGTTCGTCATAGAGCACCGATGCTCCCGGAGCCAGCGACATCGTATCTTCGGTCGCGGTCTCGGGATTCATCGCCACCAGGAAGTCGATCTCCTTCTTGCGGCCGATGTATCCATGCTTGTTGGCGCGAATCGTGTACCAGGTGGGCAATCCCGCGATGTTCGACGGGAACATGTTCTTGCCGGAAACCGGCACGCCCATCTGGAAAATGCTGCGCAGCAAAACTGTGTTGGAACTTTGCGAACCCGAACCGTTGACCGTTGCGACCTGAATGCTCATGTCGTTAACGATTCGTTGCCTTCCCGTGCCCCCGGCCGATCCGCGGGGCACGACATCCGTTGTCGCCATTCCTGCACCTTCCTTTTTAGTCCGTGGGCAGAATCCGATCGCCCACGATTTGTTCATAGCGGAGGAGAAAACACTTCATTATACGGCGGCCTTCCCCGGCCAGTCGCGCCAATCGCCCGTCCCAGTGGCTTCCCTGGTCCTTCACGACGCGTGCTCGGCGCGCTCCGCGGGTTCTCGGCGGGGCGGGCCACATGGCATTGCCGCGGAATGCGCGGAGAGCGTAATCGCGGAAAGCGCAGAGGGGGTGTGGTAATGCACTCACGCTTCGGTCTTGAAGAACTGGGCCATACTGCGGAATTTATTATATCGTGCCACGACCAATTCGGCAGGGGGGATCTTCTTCAGTTGGGCATAGTGTTTCTGCAGGCTGGCATCGAGCAGGTGGGCGGCGGCTTCGTGATCGCGATGTGCCCCGCCTTCGGGCTCAGGGACAATGTCGTCGATGACCCCCAGTTCGCTGAGGTCGACCGCGGTGATGCGCATCGCCTCGGCCGCCAGCTCCTTCTTGCCGGCGTCGTGCCACATGATGGCGGCGCAACCTTCGGGCGAAATCACCGAGTAAATGGAGTTCTCCATCATGAGCACGCGGTCGGCGACAGCAATTGCCAGCGCTCCGCCGCTGCCGCCCACCCCAATCACCGTGGCGATAATCGGCACTTCGAGCCGGGCCATTTCGCGCAGGTTATAGGCGATCGCCTCAGCTTGCCCGCGTTCTTCTGCATGGATACCGGGGTAAGCGCCATCGGTATCGACCAGAGTGAAAATCGGTCGTTTGAATTTTTCGGCGATGTGCATCACCCGGATCGCCTTCCGATAGCCCTCAGGATGTGGGGTGCCGAAGTTCCGGTGGACGCGCTGCTTCATGTCGCGTCCCTTCTGCGTGGCCACCACCAGCACTTCGTCGCCGTGGAAGCGCGCCATGCCGGTGACGATGGCGGCATCGTCGCCGAAGGCGCGGTCGCCATGAATCTCGCTAAAGTCGGTAAAGACGCGCTCAATGTAGTCGAGCGACTGCGGGCGCTGCGGATGCCGCGCCAGTTCCGTCTTCTGCCAGGCTGTGGGAGGCGCATTCATCTCGCGGCGGAGTTGATCGATGCGGTCTTGCAACTGCGCAATCTGGCGCCGGGTGGATTCATCGGGTCCGTTCGACTCCATCTCGGCAACTTGCCGCTCGATCTGTTCCAGTTCCTGTTGCGCTTTTTCGGTGGCGGCCATCGTCGGCAGATCAGCGCCTCAAGGCGCCCATTTCTTTACTCGAACACAACGGCGCGGCCCCTTTCAAACCGGCCTTTCCGACTCAGCTGATGATACGGACACTGCCCCGTCCGCATAGCTGCTCGACTCGGGCGATGAAATTGCGGTCTGCTACGACATTATAGCCTTCCGCCTCCATCACCACCATGAAATCGCCCGGCCGCTCCACGTCCAACAATACCTTGGCCTCGCCTTTGCGCTCCTGGAAGAGCGCGTGCAGACCGTCGATGGTGGACTCGCCTGAGGTCTCAAGCGGGATCCGTACGCGAATCGCGTGAGGCAGCGGGACCTTGGCGTCTTCGAGGGGTATGATCTCAGATGCAGTGATCTTGGGATTGGCTCCTTCTTCGATACGTACGCCCGCCTTCACCAGCACGGGAACTTCGAGTTTGACTTTCTCGCCAATCCGCTTGTACGCCTCCGGGAACACGATCATGTCGATCGAGCCCGACATGTCTTCGAGATTGGCCTGCGCGTAGAAGTCACCTCTCTTCGATTTGAGCACCCGCACATTGCTGATGATGCCGGCGGTGACGATGGTCTCGTCCTTGCCGGTCGATTTCGTCATCGCCGCCACTTCTTCGATGTGCAGGGCTTCGAACTCTGCGAGCTTGTCCTTGTATTTTTCGAGTGGATGTCCGGAGATAAAAAAGCCAAGGATTTCCTTCTCGGCAGAGAGCCGCGTGTGCTCGTCCCAGTCGGGCACGTTGGGCAGACGGTCATTGTGAAGCTCAATGGTTTCCTGCTGAAAGACGCCAAACAGGCCGTGCTGGCCGGATTCGGCATCACGCTGGGCTTTCTGGGCCTGCTCCATGGCCTTATCGAGGACCGCCATCAGCTGGGCGCGTCGGCCGAGGGAATCCATGGCGCCGCTCTTGATCAGCGATTCGAGCACGCGCTTGTTCAGCAGCCTCAGATCGACGTGCTCACAGAACTCGAAGATCGATTGGAAGCGGGTGAGCTTCTTGCGGGCCGCCACGATCGATTCAATGGCGTTGCCGCCTACGTTCTTCACGGCCGCCAAGCCGAAGCGGATGTTCTGGCCGTGGGGCGTGAAGTTGGCGTCAGAAACTTTGATGTCGGGAGCTTCGACGGCTATGCCCATTTCGCGGCATTCGTTGATGTATTTCACCACGTCGTCGGTGGAGCCGGTCACCGAGGTCAGCAATGCCGCCATAAACTCCACCGGATAGTGCGTCTTCAGATACGCCGTGTGGTATGCGAGTAGCGCATACGCCGCTGAGTGAGATTTGTTGAAGCCGTATCCCGCGAACTGCGCCATCAGGTCAAAAATCTTTTCGATCTTCTTCGCAGGGTATTTCCTCTGGGCTGCGCCTTGGACAAAGCGTTCGCGCTGCTGGGCCATCTCTTCCGCTTTCTTCTTGCCCATCGCGCGGCGGAGCAGGTCGGCTTCACCGAGGGAATATCCTGCCAGCCGGTTCGCGATCTGCATCACCTGTTCCTGATACACGATTACGCCCAGGGTTTCCTCTAGTATTTCTTTCAGTTCCGGCAGCTCGTATTCGACCTTCTTGCGGCCGTGCTTGCGGTCCACGAAATCGTCGATCATGCCGCCCTGGATGGGGCCGGGCCGGTAAAGCGCGTTCAGAGCGGTGAGATCCTCGATCGAATTGGGCTGGTATTTGCGCAGCACATCGCGCATGCCGTGCGATTCAAACTGGAATACGCCCGACGTCAGCCCCTGGTGGAACACCTTTTCATAGGTCTGGTTATCTTCGAGCGGAATCTGTTCGAGTGTGAGCGGCGTGCCCTGCGTCTGCTCGATGAGTTTCATCGCATCGGTCAGAATGGTGAGGGTCGTAAGGCCCAGGAAGTCCATCTTCAACAGGCCCATTTTTTCGATGGCGACCATGTCGAAGGCGGTCACGATTTCGTCGTTCTTGGTGCGGTGCAAGGGCACCAGGTCGGTGAGCGGGCGTGGCGAGATCACCACTCCGGCGGCATGCACTCCGGAGTTGCGCACCAATCCTTCAAGCTTTTTTGCGGTTTCAAACAGTTCGCGGATCTGGCCGTCTTTCTCGATCGCCTCGCGCAGTGACGGCGAATCTTCGATGGCCTGTTCCAACGTGATGTTGAGCTGCGTCGGGACCATCTTGGCGATACGGTCCACGTCGGCGTAAGGGATGTCCATCGCCCGGCCGACATCTTTAATGGCGGCCTTTGCTGCCATGGTGCCAAAGGTGATGATCTGGGCAACGTTGTCGCGACCGTATTTCTCGGTGACGTAGTCGATGACTTCGCCGCGCCGGTTCATGCAGAAGTCAATGTCGATATCAGGCATCGAGACGCGTTCTGGATTAAGGAAGCGCTCGAACAGAAGTTCGTGCTCGAGCGGGTCGATGTCGGTGATGCCAAGCGCGTAGGAAACTAGCGATCCGGCGGCTGATCCGCGCCCTGGGCCTACGGGAATTCCCCGTTCCTTCGCGTAGCGGATGAAGTCCCACACGATGAGGAAGTATCCCGGAAACTTCATCTGCTGAATGATGGCGAGTTCGCGCTCCAGGCGCTGCTCGTAGTCGGTGAGCGAGTGCTTCAGCTTGCCTTGCTCGTCGAGCGGGCGCAGTGTCTCCAGCCGCCGGGCGAATCCTTCGCGGGTGACGTGCACGAAATAGCTGTCGATTGTGTAACCAGACGGAACCTCGAACTGGGGGAACGGATTAGGAATCTTCTCCAGCTTTAGGTGGCAGCGTTCGGAGATGTCAAGGGTTCGGGTCAGCACATCCGGCGAATCCTTGAAAACGCGATACATCTGGTCGGCGTTCTTGACGAAGAACTGCGTTCCATCGAATTTCATGCGGGCTGTATCGCGGATTGATTTGCCGGTCTGGATGCATACCATGACATCCTGCGCGGGCGCATCGTCTTCGCAGAGATAGTGGCTGTCGTTGGTCGCTACCAGCGGCAGGCCGAGATCTTTTTCCAGCTTGAACAGGCTGGGATGGATGCGGTGCTCCATCGCCAGGCCCTGATCCTGAATCTCGAGAAAGAAATTTCCTTGGCCGAAAATTTCGGCGAACTGGCCGGCGGCAGCGCGGGCGGCTTCGTAGTTGTTTTCCATCAGGCGCTCGGCGACTTCGCCTTTCAGGCATCCCGAAAGACCAATCAATCCGCGGGAGTGTTCGGCTAGAAATCTCTTGCTGATGCGCGGCTTGTAATAAAAGCCATGCAGCGACGCTTCCGAGGTGATCTTGACCAGGTTGCGGTATCCCTCTTCGTTTTCGGCGAGCACTAGGAGGTGATTGTAGGTGTCGCCCTCGGGCGGGGCGCGGTGGTCGTCCTTTTTGCAGACGTAGAGTTCGCACCCCACGATAGGCTTTATGCCATGCTTGTGCGCTGCATTGACGAAGTGCACGGCGCCAAAAATGTTGCCGTGGTCGGTCATGGCCACAGCCGGCATGCCCAGCTTGCTTACCTGTTGGCAGAGCTTTTCGACGTCACAGGCGCCATCCAGCATCGAATAGTCGGTGTGCAGGTGCAGGTGGACGAATTGGGACATGGGTCTGGGGCTAGTCTAACCCAGACCGCACGGAGGAAGAGTGTGGACGGCTGTGGGTTTCGCGGACGAACCGTTATCCTGCGGGCGAACGGGTCGCGGACGCCCATTGGGCGAGCCACATCGATCTATCCCGGTACCAGTGCACGCGGTCGCAAGGTGCTCACCACAAGGCACCACGGTGCGTAGGGCTTCGAAGGCCACGCTCGCTATGCATTTCACACGGCTCCGTATCAGGCCGGACTTGGGGAATTCTTTGAACTGTTCGATAATTTCTTCAGAGGTTTCGTCATGAAACTCGTTCGCTTCTGTTCGCTGATACTCCTGGCTGCGACCGTAACACTCACTGCCCAGGATCGCTCCGCCGTGCCCGTCGAGGCCAACACCGTCTATGTCGGCGCAGAGGGAAAGTTCGAAGCCGCTCCCGACACGGCCGTCATCCAGATGAACGTGTCGGCGCAGGATAGTAGCTCGCAGGCGGCCTACGAGCGTGCCTCAAAAGAGGTAGATCAGGTGCGGCAGGTGCTGCGCGCCAATGGGATCGAACCGAAAACGGCGACCATAGGATTCTTTTCGGTACAACCGGTGTATGAGTGGAAGCCAAGTCAGCACGTCGTCGGGTATCGCGTCAGCAGTGACGTCACCCTGAAGCTGAAAGAT
>Ga0123355_10003513_pt1 | contig 22503 bp, 20 predicted proteins | sample TergutEmb28metaG_3_FD_89872 | JGI IMG/M metagenome (GOLD analysis project Ga0123355, IMG submission 89872) | Embiratermes neotenicus P1 segment gut microbial communities from Petit-Saut dam, French Guiana - Emb289 P1 | ecosystem: Host-associated > Arthropoda: Insects > Digestive system > Gut ... | reverse complement strand
TTGGTTTAACAATTTCCGATTGCACGGCTCTCTCGGTTTTCTACCTCCTAGTGAATTTAAGAAACTTGCTTTTATTTAATAAATTGTCGAGCGATTTTTGTCAATTATGTGTTGACTATTCAGTTTGAATATCGAACGACCAGCCCCGGATGGTAATCGAATACAACTGCTCTATATCAAAATAACCTGTGACAATTACTACCTGCCCATGTCCGTCGCAGCCCCATTGTCCCCGTCTCTCAAGCCGTGATACGTTTCTGCCGTCTTTCAAAGTTATATAGGACGCGTAAAGAGATTCTCCAAATTCACCCACTACTTGGAAAAAATCCTCGTCGCATACATGGTAATGCTGATTTGCATGAAAACTAATGGTAGTGGTCATGGGTGTAATTTCTATATCAAGTTTCGTAACATACGCCGAGTCTTGCAGTTGCACTGTCAAGGCTCTTTTTTGTGCCTGCACGGTAATGGGAAAATCGAAATTCCACGGGCCGTGGATGGCCACATCTACACTATGTCCGTTAAATGCCAAGTACCAATTTTCAAGATTTTCTACATCACCAATTTCGAATACATATTCGAGATATATATTGTTTGGACTGTGCCGAATAAATTCCGCCCACAGTTTCTCACCGTTTTTATCCACCAGAATAAAATTACCCTGGTTATAATGCGTCTCGGCATCTGTACTGCGTGTTTGAATGTGCAGCATACCGTTGTAAAATCCGATATTGGTTATTACTGCCCAGTCTATGCCGGGTATGTCTTTGTACATTTCGCCCGGTTGCAGGTACATGGGTATGCCTTCCCAATAAAAACTGTAGGGCGTATTTATCCAAACATCCGGCCATTCCGGAGAAAACCCGATTCTGTATTTAACAGCATCGTCCCATTCGATACCGGGAATCATATCCCGTTGTACGGCATACTGCAGCAACGGGAAGTCGATTTTCTCACCCACCCTAAAATGAGTGCCTATTAAAATTGCGTCGGTGAAAAACCGGAAATCGTCACCCACACCAACAGGCCGCCCCGGCATAATCGTTGCCGCATATAAGTAACGGCCCGGCACTTCGCTGTAAACAAAGCGGGTTCTTGTTTGCTGTCGCAGGAAGTGGTTGTTTACCAGCCGCATATCTCTGCTTAAGCGGTCACCCTCTAAATCTTGCAGCTCAAGCAGAATATATATTAAGGTGCCGTCGGTATAGGCATATAGTAATGTCATGCGAATGCCGTCGGCTTCTACGGATTTGCCCGGCTCCATTATGTTTTCGGGGGTGGGGTTGAAAAAAATCCGACTGAAAACGCTACTGAAATCTGTTGTGCCAGCCAGCACAGCAGTGGATGTTATCATTAACATGACAGCAGCCGCTGCGGTCAAAAGCCATTTTCTCAAGCTTCGCTGGCGCGTCGAATCGGAGATGTAGGGGCTGGGGCGTTGCCATTCTAAACTGCCCTCTGCATCCCGCAAATCCACAGCCGTTGACTGGCTAATTTTCGCAAACGCACGCGTCTTGATGTTTGTGACATTTTCTTTGGAAAAAGCGGGAACATATGCCAATAGTTCATCCAGCTGCTCGTCTGTTAAATTAGAAATTAAATCTTTATTCATAGTTAATTCATGCCTCCTTCGTCGGCGGAACAAATAGGTTGGTATGAAAATCCGCTTCACGGATGTTTCACACTTTGGCACCTCCCAATTGCTTGCGCAATTTTAGCTTGCTTTGATACAGCCTATTCTCAACTTCTTTCACGGATAGGGAAATACTCTTGGCTATTTGTGACGGCTTTTCTTCAAAAAAATATCGCCGCATTACAATTTCCTTATTAGGTTCTGTTAAGTTCGCTATAGCGGTATAAAGTTCGTGATGCATTTCCCTGTCTACGATGTAGCTTAATAAATCATCGTCCGTGCTTTGGATTGCATCGGTGAGTTCGACGATTTTTGATTTCGAAAGCCTGCGATATGTATCAAGGGCCTTGTTTTTTGCTACTACAGCCAAAAAAGTTTTCAGCGAACCTTTGTCCGGATCAAATGCCGTTGGGTTTTTCCACAGATGGATAAATACGTCGCTTATACATTCCTCGATATCCTGCGGGGTGCCTATGCCTCCCAATATACCGCCTACTACCACCCACAAGAGTTTACTGTAGCTGTCTATCATATAAGAAAATGCTTCGTGGTCGTGACTTTGGAGTTTTATTGATAATGCTTCGTCAGACATAACATCACCTCCTGTGAGTTGTTATACGATATAGTACGATGGAAATTATAAAAACACTTATCAGCCGTCTAAAGATTTCATGTTTTGCGAATTTGTGGCATGTAGAGGCGAGTAGCATTCGCCCGCTATAATGAGATTATTTTTTCAGTTGCCTAGTGACACTAGGCAACTGACCATTTTCGATAAACTTGCGTTTTCCAAAAAATGAAGCCCAAAATACAATTGAAATCAACAACATCAGCATACTTGACACAGATATTACTTCGTGAATTGCGAAGCGGTCTAAGACGAATCCATAGATTAGCGCGCCGAACGGCAATCCTCCTTTGGCAATCATTGCGACGACGGAGAATACCCGTGACATGTACTCGCTTGGGGATTGCTTTTGGATGATGGTATGCACAGGGACATTGATAAACATAATCGCGGCACTTAACAAGCCCAAGCTACCTCCCAGCAAAGCAAAATAGACGAGACTGCTGGATACAAAGCGGGCTATACTATAGGGGAAGATAAGTGCGGAAAAGCCGAACATGGAAACCATGAGCAAAACCAAACCAATGGTAAGGGCGCGAGCCTCTTTGTTACCCTTACCGAACAACACACCCACCAACACACTACCAAGAAAAGCCCCCGCTACAATAATCATTTGCAGATAACCGTATTGAGTATCGGTGTAATCCAAAGTGGTTCTAAACAACAGGGGAAGTGTCACAGAAAACAAAGGCTGCACCATGGCAAAGAGAACCAACAAGAAAAAGCACAGATTGCGGATTTCTGTCCTGTTTAGAATAAACTTGAAGCCGTCGGTAAGTTCTGTAAAAAATTTTGTCTGTCCTTCCGGTTTTTTATGACGATAAAGTATCAACATGTCGGTGCAGCTTGACAGTAAAAAACAGATTGCGTTGATGGCAAAAAGAATTGTCATACCAAAAGATACATACAATGTTACACCTACCACAGGGCCGGCAAGGCTTGAGAGCATCCGCAAAGAGGAAGCTACGGAGTTGGCTTGCGATAAGTTATCCGCGTCTACAAGCTGCGGCAAAATCCCCTTTGTGGCGGGGTCGAATAGTCCGTTTAGTACCGATACTGCTATCAAACCGGAAAGGAGAAATGGTAAATTCAGAAAACCCCAATAAGCAAGAGCAGTCAATGCTAAAAGTACAATTCCTGAACCGAGTTTGGTAAGAATCATAATCGTCTTGCGGTTGCATCTGTCACCTAGCACACCTGCGAAAGGATAAATAAGCATGGCCGGTAAAAATGCGGTGAAAGAAAGCAGCCCAATGGTAGCTGCAGAGCCGCCAATATCGAGAATATACAGGGGCATTGCCACCATGAGTACGGTTGTACCCATGGTAGACACTGTTCTGCCCATTAATAAGAGGATTAAATTGCTGTTAAATTTCCGCATTATGATTCACCCAATTTCTAATCAGGCAGGATTTCCACATATCCTTCCGTACCGTTTATCCGGATTCGCTGCCCATCTTTAATCTTTTTTGTGGCGTTTTCCACACCCACTACCGCAGGTATTCCATATTCGCGCGCGACTACGGAGCCATGGGTCATAACTCCTCCCACTTCTGCCACCAATCCGTTAATGGAGACAAAAACCGGCGTCCAGCTTGGGTCGGTGAAACTTGTTACCAAAATATCGCCTTTCGCAAACTTGGCATCTTCCATGCGAAGAATGACGCGCGCGCGGCCTTCTACCATTCCAGATGCTGCGGCGATACCAAGCAAAGCTCCGTCAGGCGCGTTTTCCGATTTGTATTCGCCTGAGATAATCTCGCCTTCGGAAGTCATTAACCTTGGCAGGGTTAGCTTTGTGTATAGTTCGTATTCTTCTTTGCGTTTTAGTATCGTTTGATAATCAAATTGCTTTGTGCGTGCGGTTTCGCGCAGCTCTTCAAAAGTCAGATAGAAGATATCTTCTCTTTGCCGGAAAACGCCGCTCTCGACAAGTTTATCCGCTTCCCGCAGTAGTGCCTGCTTGATAATCCAATAGTGCCACACCATTACATATTTGGGATATTCGCGATAGCCGATGAAATTACGGAGGCGGTGTATCATTTTCTCCATTTTTCTTGCTTTGCGCATTCCGCCTCGCATAGTCCTGAGACGGTTCAATATGTCCTGCTGCTTCTCCTCGGCTTCTTTCAAACCTTGCGCAAAAATTTCTGTGCGTGCATCCGGCGAAAAATTTTCAATATTGCTGAGAATCAGTGGCGCAAGCATGGATGGCTCCTCCAGCCAGCGCGGTCTTGTTATGTCTATTTCACCAGGACAGCGTACCCCGTGCTTTGCCAGATATTCATGCATGGCTAGGCTTACAGCCTCTCCGCCGTCCAAGTTGTTGATATCGCTAAAGAAGCTTGCCGCACCCTTGGGTTCTGCTGTTTTGAAATATTCCATTACCGCCGGATATTGCCGTACTACATCCGATACATCCAACAGCCCAAGCCCCATTTCTCCGGAAATACTATTTGGTACAGACTGGGCTAAAACATCTCCTGCGCCTTCTTCGCCCAACCATTTTTTTGCCTTTTTATTCACCCAGCTCATTGCATATGCTCCCGTCCAAACAGAACCCATCCCCTGCGGACTACCAATGATTTTGATTAGTTCTTTTAGCTCAGCATCGGTTGCGGCAAAGAGTTCTTCGCCGGAAAGATTTGCAAATCTATCTTCAAGCGATTTGATAATTGCTTCATTTTTTTCAATTAATGCGGGTACGGTTCCGGCATCGTTTGCCCGATATATTTTGATAAACTGCTTAACCAAATCCCAGGAAAAATATCCCGACCCCATGCTTAAAAACCTCTTGCCTCGTGCAAGGGACTTCATAAATGCTTTCCGCTTTGCCAATTTCCGTAGTCCGCTGTCGATTAGTGGGTCAACTTTTCCCATTGCGGCAACAGTAATACCACGCCAAAATGGTGGTGCCATATCATGGGAAAGGTCCATAAAAAGCCTGCCTCCAGCAGATATCATAAGAGACCCGTCGCCTCCCCCGCTATAACTCAGACAAGAAAGACCCAATGGCTTTAACGCGTCCGTCATCATCTGTTGATGCCCGAATGACATATATACGCGGCCGTTGTCACACGGCCTTTCCGGGAGGGGGAAGAGAGTAGTAATTGGACGGCTTTGTACGATAGAAATTTCTCCTTTGTCGAGACACCACTCGATATCCTGCGGAGAGCCAAAGTGAGCTTCTATATTCCTGCCGATACGTTCGAGGTCGAGAATTTGCTCATCTGTTAGTACTTGCATGTTCTGACGCGCTTCTTCGATTTCTCTTTCTTCTGTTCCACCTTGCGGCAATGCGTAAACGGCGAGTTTTTTCTGCGAAACTTTTTTATCGGTTATTACTCTATCGCGCACTGTGTAATTATCCGAATTTACCGTGCCGGATACCATTGCTTCGCCCAATCCAAACCCTGCATCGATAGATGTAATTTTTCTGTTCGAAGATATCGGGTCGGCCGTAAACAGAATCCCCGCAGCTTCCGGGAATATCATTTTTTGTACCACCACGGATAGATATACTTTTTTATGTTCGAAACCGTTTTGCATACGGTAGATAACCGCACGGTCTGTGAAAAGAGAAGCCCAACATTTGCGGATATGTTCTAAAATGGATTTTTCGCCAAAAATATTTAAGTAAGAGTCGTGCTGGCCTGCGAAAGAAGCTGTTGGCAAATCCTCTGCCGTTGCGCTTGAGCGGATTGCAAACGGCGTATCTTCACCTATCGCTTTTAGCCGATTTTGAACAGCCTCTACAATATCTGCCGGGATATCCACAGCTTCAATAGCACGGCGAATGTCCGCACTCGTATTGCGGATTTGCCCGATATCTTCCATTTTGTATCGCGATAGCTCTGCCATTTTTTCATCCAACATTGGGATTTGCGCGGCGATTTTTTTGTAAGCGTCTGTAGTAACACAAAAGCCATCCGGCACATGCACTCCGTCTATTTGAGCAAGCTCGCCCAAATTAAGACCTTTCCCACCCACCAGCGGGAGTTTTGTTTTGTCAACATCCTTAAAGCTTAGCACGTAGTTACTCATTACAGCACTCTCCTTTATAAAAATTTGCTTTTAATAGGTCAAGACAGGCGAAGTAATCCTCTATACGTTCGTCCATACCACTGCTGCCAAACCTGTTTTCCATAAGACCTTCGCTTGCCCATGCCAGAAGTTTCATCAATAATCCATGCGAAGAAGGGTCTTTAAATTTTGTGGTATCAATTTTTTCCATTAGCGCGTCCCGTGAGTTGGCAACCCCATGGGAAACCTTTTCTCTAATTTCGTCTACAACTTCGCTATCTGTTTCGAAGTATACATTTTTGAGAAATGCAAGAAGCGCGGGGTGTTTCTTTATTGCGGTAACCTTTATGTTTGTCGCCAATTTAATTTTGTCAAAAAAATCTGTTACGTCATGGTCTAGGTGCTTTTCCCGCTCGGATGTTAAAAGATTTCCGCATAATTCTATTAGATAGAAGTATAAGGCTCTTTTACTGCCAAAGTAGTGGAAAACCATTCCTTTAGAAATTTCGGCGGCAGCGGCGATATTGCCTGTCGAAGCTTTGCTGTATGTGTTTTCGCCAAAAACTTGCAACGCCGCGTCGATGATTTTTTTTTGTTTGTCTTCTGGTAGAGCCATAAATTTTTCCATATACTTATCTCCTTAACATAATAAACCGATTCGGTTTATTTGGTGACGAAAGAAGAATATCACAATAAACCGAATCGGTCAATAGATTTTTGAAAATTTTTTTTATTTTTTTAAAAACTCTAATCACCCATCATATCAGCAATAGCTTTGGTGGCATGAACAGTACCCGGCGGGTGATGCGGCGGCGCGTAAATAGTGTAGAACTTAAGCGGCACGTTGCCGATATTCGTGATATTATGCCACGTTCCCGCAGGCACAAAAATTGCAAAATCTTCGAATACCGTTTGCCTGAAATTCAAATTGTTACGTGTGGAGCCCATTTGTACAATACCTTGCCCTTGCTCTATGCGGAAGAATTGGTCGTTATCCGGATGAATTTCCAATCCTACATCGCCCCCGGGTGGAATGCTCATGACTGTCATTTGCATGTTCCGTCCGGTCCACAAAGTTGTGCGGTAATTATTATTCCCAAGCGTGGCGCGGTTGATATCCAGTACGTATGGGCGCATTCCGTGGTCTATAGGATGAGGTGGTGGCGGCGGAACGGGCGGACGTGGTGGATGTGGACGTGGTGGGTGCGGTGGGTGCGGGCGCGGTGGATGCGGACGCGGCGGATGTGGTGGATGCGGTGGATGCGGGCGCGGCGGTATAGGCGGGTGCGGTGGATGTGGATGCGGCGGACAAAACATACCCGAGCAAGGTTGATTCGGGCTTCTTCTTAATCGGCGAGAAGTTCTTTGCATAAAAAATCATGCCTCCTATGATGAATATATATCATCATATGAGGCATGACCGTTTTTGGGGACAATTTATAATTACTGCAAAACCGACCCGCAATATTCACATTCAGAAATTTTTCCCACTACAGTCCTATTATTAGCACCACAGCTACCACAGGCAAGCACTCTTTCCTGCCCAACAACAAAACCATCTGCTCGCGGCGCGGCAACTCTTGCCAATACAATCGACCTGGATCCAACATCAATAAACGCGTTGGTTAAGAAACCGCTGTTAATCATTTTTTGCAAATCTTCCACGGCGGAGGCATAACTCACACCTACCGAAGCCGCAATATTATCAATAGAAGTCTCGCCTTGGTTTATAACAAGGTCGAGATATTTTTTATACCTCTCGCTGGTAGCGGTAGTCCTTCGCCCGATAATGTTAAGTGCGACACCGCCGCCGCCAAACAATATCGTAGGCATAAGCATACCTATCTCGCCACCAATCATTGCAAGCAAACATATCACACCAATACCAATTAATATATACGATAGGATTATCATCGGCCGCCCGCATCTCATCACGGCACTTTTGTCACCTGATAATTTGACAAGCAACAAAACCACACCTATCGGCCAAAATAAGATAAAAGCGACTACAACCCATATCCATGATATCGACGACCTTGACGTATTTGCAGTATTCATAACCTCTGCCTCCTAACAGCCTATTAAGGGTTACCAAATCAAATTCAGTTGGTTACCCACAGTAACCAACTGAATTTGATTTTCTAATTTAAAGTGCCGCAATAGCCACAACTATTGGGTACACCTTCTGTCTTTGTACCCGTCGCCCCACATCCGGAACAACTGAATACCACTGTTTGCGACTGTCCCACATGCGCCATTTCTTGCGCCGGTCTTTGTCCGATATTTATTTCATTTCTGACGTAATCAATTGTTGCGTCTTTAAAAAATCTTTTGTCAATCATTTTTTGCAAATCTCGTCTTACAAAATCCACCGGCCGCGACGTCGCCACAGCAATATTATCCAGCGACACCATATCCTTAACCGAAATCAGAGTAACATATCGTCTAAACCGCCGTATTCTGCGCTTTATCCTAACACCCATAAGAATAAAAAACACACCAAGCAGTACAATAAACAAGCTAAAGCCTATAAAGAAAGCTTCGCCGTCTTCAGTAATTTCGTATATAAATCCGAAAAGCCCAAAAAAAGCCAGCGAATATCCTATAACACTGGAGATTTTCCCCAAAGCGGCACTGAGAAAAATCCGTCCCCTTGACGCGTTCACGTTAAAAGTCCCTCACTTACTGATTTGTATATCCACATGCTAAAACCCTCCACGCCGTGCTTCTTTGCTGCCCACCTTACTAACATCCTCCGCGCTACGGCGGTCTATGTTATTAGCATATGCAAACATCGAAACCATAATAATTGCAAACACACCAATTATCGCCAAGTGCATGAAAACAAACCGACCCAAGCTATCAAAAAACCTAACAAGAAAAACACCGATAACCGTCACCACAAAATAAAGGAAAGCAGCCGACGCAACCCCAACATTCAAAAATATTCCGCTGCGCAATCCTGATACCCGTGCGGCAACAATTGCGCAAAACACAACCACCTGCGCCAACAGCAAAAATGCAAGAGCCCAAGTATTAAGCGCGATTCTTTCTATCCCCAGCAAGAAAAATCCAGCGATACAAAGCAAAAGAGCTATTATCGTAACAATCCCCATCGGCAAAATGCCATATCTGTTTTGCATATTACAGCCTCCTATTGTTTACTGCCGCAGTCCGGACAAAATCTCGGGCTGCCTTCAATGGCAATACCGCAATCGCCGCATTTTTTGGCAAGTGACTCGCCACATTCTGGACAGAATCTCGGGCTGCCTGTTATAGCTTCTCCACATTTGGGACACGGCTTTGGCGGAATCGCACCGCATTTGTGACATGCGCCCGCACCAGCCGGCATATCCGCATCGCATGAACCACACGGGTTATATGGTTTACTGCATCCCGGACAAAATTTATATTTCTTAGAAAACGGAACCCCGCATTCGCTGCAATTGGTGTCATCGCCCGCCGTTGCGGCCCCAGGTACAGCCGCCTGCGAATCTTTTCCACACATTGGACAAAAACGCGCCGCAGCCGCTATATCGGCGGAACATTTAGCACATTTTTTCGTATCCTGCACATTCATATGCTGTGCAAGCCCACCAAATTGGTTGCCCATGGTACCACCAACACCAAGTCCCATTCCCATGCCGATACCCGCACCCATAAGCCCCGCCTGCGCAGAGCCGGGGTTAGTCGCCGCGCCTTCCAGCGCGTCAAAAGAACGCTCCTGCACGTAGTTAAACCCAACAATGTCCATTTTCGCCCTTTTTGCCAACGCATCCTTGAGAGTTATAACGGCAGAATCGTCTTCCGGCACATTGATGTTGTTCACGAAGAAATTTACCAAGCTAATGCCGTATTCCTCAAGCGTGGGCGCGATTCTTTCCTGTATATGTTCAGAAAGCTCTGCCAAATAAGCATTTATCTCAAGTACGCTAATACCTTTTTTAACCAAATACGTCGATATAGAATCCTTAACCTTGGTAAGATACAACCCTCGGAAGAATTTTAAGATATTGTCCCTATCCAAAACAGGCAAAGTCCCAACCAGTTTTGTCAAAAACTGCTTGGAGTCCGTAATACGAATCCCAAACTGTCCAAAAGACCGCACCGGCAAAAACACATTGTACTTAGGGTCTTGTAATTGTATAGGCGTTGGCGTCCCCCACTTAATCTCAAGCGAGTGAACACGATTTATGTACCAAACCTCGGCGGCAAAAGGCGACCGCCCACCAAATGGCAAATTAACAATCCTGTTTAAAACCGGTATGTTTGCGGTAGATAGCGTATGTCTGCCTGGCCCAAACAAATCCAGTGCCTGCCCACCCTTAAAAAGTACAGCCTCCTGCGATTCGTTAACAATAAGCTGTGTCCATGTACCTAGGTTTTCATTAGGAAATTTCCATGCAAAAACATCCGGCCCGCCGTTGTATTTGATTACTTCTACAATTGCCATACAATTCAGCTACTTTCTATATTAGGTGCAGTGAGCGTAGCGAACGTTCTCCGCACCGTATTGTCTATGGATTATATCATTTCGCTAACTTGCTAGCAAGGTTTGGGATAAATTGCAAAAGCCATACCCCTATAATGATATATGAGGCATGGCTTTCCTGTAGAATATTTGATAAAACCGGAATCCATAATTATATTTTGGGTATTTCGCTTTCACACGGTACGTTAACTTGGCATTTCCCACAACCATAACGCGGACTGTGTCTATCAAGCACCTTATCCAGAAATGCCGAACACGGTTCGTGCTTTTTTTCTTCAAGTGAAATAGCATTCGATGGGCAATTTGGTATACATAGGCCACACATGGTGCAGTATTCATAAGTCTCTGTGTAAGGTCGGACATCGATAGGCAATTCGAGATTGGTCAAAACACTCCCAAGCCGCCCAGCCATCCCCTTTTGGGTGATTATCCCACCCGAAAGCCCGAAGGTTCCCAGTCCACAAGCAAACGCAATATGCCTCTCCGACCAATTGGATGTGAACTTTGTTGCCGGGCTTCCTGTCTTAAACCGCGAATCAAGCATAGGAACAACAGTTTGATAACCTGCGTCAAGCAAGAATTTTTCTATGTACTGAGAAAATTCCTTCACAAAAACCTGCCCTTCAAACCGCCCATGAAGCCACCCGTCAGACGGCCAGGGAACGCTTGCCCTATTTGTTACCCTAACCTCCTCGGTGTATGGGAGAAAGTATGATATCACTGTTTTCGCACTGGGAAGCCAGCAAACAGGCGGTAAAAAATGCTCTCCAATAGCATCTGGAGATTTGTAGCTTTCGTATATTTTGTCCGATACTGCACCAACCGCAAATATCGGCGCGTCAAATATTTTCATACCCACAAAATCCGGGTGAATTGCTGCCTCCGCGGAAATGAAGTTGGATGGAGAAGTAAGCGTGAATTCTACCGCTTTTGCAATTATAGTTTCTCTGGTCATATTAATAGCCTCCTGTATTGCTATATCACCCAATATTTCCGAGTGGTACAGATTTGTATTGCACCCTGGTACGCTATCAAAGTCAACGTCACGATATTCTAATTCCTGTGATTATATATAAAAGCTATTAAGTTCCAGAACTTTATAAAGCTCTAAAACTTGATAGCTCAAACCCAGTATTTATGCACTGCACCGCGGGCGAAAAAAGTTTATCGGAGCCATTACCATATCCGTGCGCCTGTGTCCATGGCATTTGCGAAATCTGTTAGTGCTCCTGTGTATCTTCCTAAAATCTATCTTGCTGTTAGCCCTCTTATTTCGTATGTGCTATCCAGCGGTATTTCTATGTACGTGACTGTTCTGTTGCCTCCCGATATTGCTATAGTGTGTGTGCTTGATTTGGGGAAAGCCAAAGCTTGTACGGTAAATGAGGTTATCATACCCAAGCCCAATACGATTGTCAGTAATATTTTTTTTAATGTTGTTTTTTTCATGGTCATGCTATTTCTTTAAATTTTATTTAAGCTGCCGTGCTTGAATATTTAATGCGGCAGCTAGTATTCAATCGAAGAGTTGCCGATAAAGCCCAGTCCTTTTTGTGATATTCGATACCGATATGGGGAAGTTGATTTATCTCTCTCTACGAATTCGTATTCTTCATCTAACTTTTTGCATTTTTTAGCAATCAATACAGAAGAAAAGTCAACTTCCTCAGATAAGTCTCTAGCAAGTAAAAATTGGTTCTTCATATATGAAAGTTCTAGAAGTATTTTATACTCAATTTTGGGAAGTTTAATTTGATCTTGAATACTTGCAAGAAGTGCCTCGAACTCATGATCAACGAGAGTTTCGACCACAACTATACTGTGACAACTCGGACATTTCATATTTGTAAATTTCAAACCTTCTAACAAATCCTTCTCCGAAAATGTTTTGCTGCATTTTACATTGCTGCATACAATTACTTTTTTATGCGAAAACAGATCTACGATACTCTTGGTATAATTAAAAACTCTTTGTGTGAAGTACTTATTATAACCACTTTTATATTTTCTTCCCCAGAGTATATTATTCTTTACCGACAATCCATGATTTAAGCAATAAACACTAATTTTCTTGCCATCTCGGTCTGACTTTTCTTCGTATTTGCTAATAAAATGGTTTAACTCCAGCGTATCCAAATAACGTTCAATCTCCGAAAAAACATAAAAATGGCTGGAAAATGGTGCGTTAGGGTCATACAATTGGCCAGATAGGTCGCGAGTAGTAATGCGTTGCTTTATAGACTTAGCATTGTTAACCAACAGTTTCTCTAACTGTTTGAGTTCTTCGACCGTTTTTCGTTCATCTGATGACATTATGCAATATACACTTTTATCAAAAAAAGCACTAATTTTTTCTTCAAAATACCTCCGGGAAGCTCTTTCAATGTCCGTTTTAGTAATATTACTTCCATGTATGACTTTGCTTTGGTAAACATACGACAAAATATAACCAATAATCCTAGGCACATTCATTGATACCTTGAAAATGAGTTCATAATAATCTCGGATTGTTGTATTTGATGTATCAAAAAAGATACTCATATCTAACGAGAGAGATTCAAATCGGCTATCTAGTAACCTTTTTGTGAATGAAATAGCATTCTGCTCCATTTTATTTGCACCAAACTCGGAATATAAATCATAAAAATCAAGCTTAATTATATCTATCTTCCCTGGGTCAATATCCCCGTAATGCACTCTATTGGGATAAAATGCAACCTTAAATTTAATGAACTCATTAGACCAATTATTAAGAGGAGCTACAATGGTATCAATGAAAACCTTAATTGCTTCTGGCGATATTTCGGATACATCATCTAGTAATATTACAAGATGCTTAATATCCATGCTGCTCAATATTTCGCTCAATTCTTCAATTACAGACTTTATTTCAAATATTTTCAGGAAAACATCAGTAAAGCCATTCTCTTCTTGAAGTGAATGGTTAGCGGATTTGCTATTTGAAAGATAGCTGTCATTTGTTAATGCAGCGGATTTATCAGAAATACTTATGCCCGGCAAACTTAATTTTCCCGTTTGAGTTTCCAAATTTTGATTTCCACTCGTAAGCTTTTTCTGCCTAGTTTGTAAAGTAGGTATTTCTATCGACTTCAGATTCTCATTATTCTTGATATTGTCAATTAGCTTTTTAATTTTCGCCTTAATAATATCGTTTGAATTTCCAGCTAGTCTGTTTTTGACTTTTGCAAACAATGTTTGACTCTTTTCATCGATTTCCTTATAAATGACACCAAGTATATTTTGAATAAAAGTCCGCTCGAGTAAATACTTTTCCATTTCATTGACAGAAAAAAATTCATTCAAATAATTGATGTTAGTTGTCTGCGCTTTCGAAGATTCAAAAAATGTTTTCACATCAATATAACAAGGCAAATACCCTTTTTTTACTCTTAACTCATTTTCTAACTTAAGAAAGATTGTTGACTTTCCGGTACCTTTTCTGCCAATTAGGTAAGTGGTGTTATCTAACAAGCATTTATTTAAAACCATATTTCCAGGTAATAAATCAACATAGAGAGCGTCTATCATGCTTTTTCCGGCTTCATCCAACAAATCTGCTCTGCGATATTTTTTTAATGACTCAGCCACCTGAGAAAACTTGCTCATCTGATCCTGTGTATACATAAACACCACTCCTCACCCATAATATACCACTTCTCAACAGCATTTTCAACTCTTTGTGTAATGCTGATGCAGATGTTGAGATTGCACAATCACTATTATGGTATGACAATAAGCAAAAGCCCCTGCAAACTTAAATTTGCTGGGGCTTTCCTTCTTGATTCGCCTGGGTCTCGAACCCAGGACCCTCTGATTAAAAGTCAAATGCTCTACCAACTGAGCTAATGGGTCAAAATTTCATTATTGTTTTTTCTTTAAATTGCTGGAGTTTCGTGGTTTTTCATTTTTTATTTAGTGTACTAGACACGGTGATTTTTGCTTCCTAGAACCGCTGACTTGATTAGAATAACATATTTTAGCAATGTATGTCAAGTCTTTTTTTTACTATTTTTTATTCTCATTTTGTTTCATTTTGTTTTCTTTATAATAAATCACACTTGCTTATTTTGATTTATATGTGCTTTTTGAAATCAGTATTTTCGCCTATTGATTACTAACAAGATATCATAGAGTTAGCACAGTCAAGCAATCCTTGGATAGGGTGGGGATTTTTGCGGTGGTTTTGCGCAAAAATACTACCCGGTGCTTGACGGTGCGGGAGTTACAATTGAAACTATAGAAATAGGGTTTGTTGAAGCGTACTTATTCAACAAACCCTTGGCTATAATTTTTTGGTGTTATGCAATTGGTATTTTTACAAGTCAGCAGAAAAATTGAGATAATAAGGTCGTTTCTCTGCTTTAAATGCGCCATAAGGGGTGAGGAGTACGATTTGCTCCAAGGTGGCAAATTCGTGGGGTTTAATTATGGGTTTTTCGTCCGGCATGGTTGTGGTGGATGAGCCGGATTTAAAGCCTGTGAAGCGGTCATATTGTTGGGATTTTACTGTTCTGATTTTGTCATATGTGCCGACGGCTTTGGAGAAATACTCTTGAGATTCTACGTCTGTGATATTTAAAACGGCCTTATATTGGCAGGTATCGGCTATGACTTGCCGTGATTCTTTGCCGTAGTGCAAGTCGAGCTGGGCGAGACTTTGGAGGATTATAGCGATCGTTATTTTTTTGCTGCGTAGAGTTGCCAAGCCGTCGACGATGCCTTCGATTTTGCCCAATCGGGCGAATTCATCGAGCATGAAAAGTATGGGTTTTGCGTTCATATCGGGGCGTTTTTCGAAATGGGTTAGAAATTGGCTAACCATCAAAGTGAGTAGATTTTTCCATTGTTTCAGCAGATGCTCCGGTATGCAAACGTAGATGTCGTAGCCGATTTCTAAATAGCTGGGTGTTATGTTATCTTCTTTGGTCAGGCTGTTTATGATGTTTTTATTGGTTGCAAAAATGATGATGTGGTTGCTCAACACCGAAAAAATGCTGGATAACGTGGTGTCTTTCATGCCCAAGAATCCGCTGATAAACCGGGGCGCATTCTCGGCTTCGCTGGTGAAGATTTCTTCGATTAGTTCGGTTGTTTTTGTGTCTAAGATGGTGGTTATTGTATCCACGAAAGAGTAACCGAGGTTGAAAAAGTGCAGAATTGCGCCTGTGAATAAGTTTTGTGCGCTTTGGATCCAAAACGGCTCGACTGTGTTTGGTGGTAGTGGAATTAATGCGAGTGCGATGGTTTGGGCTTCTTGGACGTGGTCGTTGGTGTGTTTTAGGAGATAATATGGGTTGTAGCCGTAAGCATCGGGATCGAGCGGATTGAACACTAATATATGGCGGTTTTCGCTGTGCATAGTTTTCTCGTGTAGCTCGCCTTTGATGTCGATTGCGAACACTCTTTCTTCCCAAGATAACAGCGTTGGAATGGCGATGCAAGAGCTTTTGCCGGAGCCAACGCCGCCAACGATCATGATGTGTCCGTCCTCGGTTTCGCTTTTGGAAACGCCATCGCCTAGTATGAATCCGTTGGTATTGTCATTGGTTAGTGGTGTAGCTACTGGTGTAATGGGGCTTGCATCGTGATTTTCTTCGTCAATATTGGGCTTTGATAGGATATCAGCGAGTAGTTTAAAAATGAACTCGAACGTTACTTTGGCGAGAAAAGTTAAGGCCTTCATTAGTAGGGCGAAGCTGTCGACGAACATGGGGATTGCTCCTTAATAATCACAGTTTTACAGTATATGAGGAATTGGAAAACTCATGCCACGACTTTTTTGTATCAATATGAAGAATACAGCACAGTCAAGCAATCCGCGGGATAGGGTGGAGATTTTTGCGATGGTTTTGCGCAAAAATACTACCCGGTGCTTGATGGTGCGGGGATTGCGACTAAAACCATAAAAAATGGTGCATTGGTGGTTTTTCCAATGCACCCCTTTTGACTCTTTTTTTGCTTACCTAGAAACTCATGTCATTTTGTGAGGTAGGGTAAATATGTATCGTGTGTATAGTAACTAACCAATGCGACTGCTACATAGCAATCAGATTTACTGCAATAGATACAACTATCGCTAGTGCCAAGACTACAAGAATGCAACCGGTATTGCCTGGTTTTGGAGATGTTGGTGGACGTAATCCATTATTTTGGTAATCACCGCAAGCAGGTTGACTAGGTGAGACAGAACAATGGTGAACCATCATAGCCAAACGTCCTTCTTGGTAGGAATCACGAAACGGGAAAGATCTTTTGAGTGTTTCCAATTTCACATCACATAAATAGTTTCCCTCTTTCAAACCATAAGTAGCAAGTTGTTTTTGAAAAACAATTTGTTCTGCGGATTTTGCATTCCAAAAATTTATTGCAAATTTGCACGTTTCACAAGTTGACATACCAATTCTACTCCCCCTAACATTTTATTTGATATAGATGTGCGAAATCATTGGGAAGATTGCAAATCATTTAGTCGAATGTGATAATGCTAGGAATTTTCACATCATTAATTTCGCGGGTAAAGCCGCCAGCACGATATAAAACGCGTCCACCTTGAAGGTGTATAAAGCCACTTCCTATGAGTGCGACATCATAATGTGTGGGTTGTGGTGTAGCTATTTACCTGCATTAATCTGGATAATATTGCCTAGTTCATCGCAAATCGCCCTTGAGCAGTCAAGAAGCCTTTGATACAATTTTGAGTTTGCATTAGGTCTGCCATAAAACCCGAAATGCCATAAGGATAGCTGGATCGCATTTACGCCGCCATTTTCACTATTAAACACAATCCGAACAATTATATCCTTTGCAAGTTCGTTTATTTGCCCCGCTCTATTGTCTACGCTAAACCCGCCGGGGCCGCCTATCGACTCAAGTTTTTGGATATCCTTGAAGTTTAGAACTTGTGGAGATATACCTTTGCGCGATGTTCTTACCGCCAGTTTTTCTGCACTGTAATCAATCCATATGCCCACATACATATCACCGAACCACATTATGGCAGGAGTATAATCTGGTGTTATTATTCGTTTTGACGTTTTAAACCCTGATGCCGCTAACTGTTGGGAAAAAACATTAAAAGCCTCTTTAGTTTTTTGGGGAATCCTAATGAAAAAGATGTAGATGAAAGCAATGGGTATACCCACCGCTATCAAAAGTAGTAGAACACTTGCCATAATGAAGCCCTCCTTTTGATTACCAAATTTTTCCGAAAAGGTACACTTTTTTGGAATGGTGGCTGATTGACAAAATGGATTTTTTGATGTGTCGCTATGTGTGATTTTTTGCATTAATTTTTCCAAAACACTTGCCTTTATCTTTGTTCTGTGCTACAATGCCACAACTAAAAACAGTCCGAAAAAGTGTACCTTTTCGGACTGTTTTATTTTTGTGTTTCCCCGCTTAAAATGCGGTATTCGCGTAGTTTTGCATAGAATGTTGAGCGGCTCATGTTGCAGGTTGTGATAACCTCATTTGTGCTTATCTGTCCGCATTCCCATTTGTGTACTAAGTCTGCGAAATTAGCGGGTAAATCCTTCTCCGGCCTACCGAATTGCACACCTCGTGCTTTCGCGGCCGCGATGCCATCGGCTTGGCGTTTGCGTATGTTTTCGCGCTCATTCTGTGCAACGAACGATAGAATCTGCAACACTAAATCGGCAATAAAAGTACCCATCAAGTCTTTGTTTAAGCGGGTATCAAGCAGCGGCATATCGATTACGGCCACATCAACGCCTTTTTCCTTGGTAAGTACGCGCCACTGATTTTGAATTTCTTCGTAGTTGCGGCCTAGCCGGTCTATGCTCACTATGTATAACAAATCTCCAGATTTTAGCCGATTAACCAGCCGCTTATATGCCACGCGCTCGAAATCTTTCCCTGATTGCTTATCGATGAATATGTTTTCCGGCAGAATCTCCAACCCCCGCATCGCCGCAACCTGCCTAGCTTCGTTTTGGTCGGTGCTTGATACCCGAATATAGCCGTAAATTGGCATAAGAAAATCCCCTTCCTGTAATCTAATTTTACAGAGAGGGGATGGGGGGTATTCGTTGGTTTATGGTTTGGGGGGTGTTGGCTGGTTCAATCTCTAATGCAAACTATCACTATTTGAACTTAGCATAAAGGCATATATTCCCATTTTTAATTAACAGATTTTTCATTTACAATATTTAAAAATTTGTTATAATAGGGTATACATTATATTGTATATTTCCATAAAAATATTGAGAGAGTATCTCTGGGGAGGAATTTTAGTGAAAGACTATCTATATCTCAACATGGATTTTTTGGAGTCATTCGTTGCACAACAAGAACAGGGATTAGGTTTTTTAAGGGTGTTTGATGACACTGTCAGTTCAACTAAATCCGATGGAAGCGTATCTACCACAGAGAGTGTTTCTTTATCCGGAGAAGCGGACGCTGGTGTAACGGGAGGTCTGAATGTACTTGGACTAAAAGCTGATGTTAAAACAGACTTAAAGGCAGGTGCGATGGGCAGCGTAAGCAATACAACCACACCGCCGCTTGATATAAATACCCAGACTGCACGAGAAATTATTGTACAGAAGCAACGGGAAAATGTTTTTGAAAAATTCTTGGACTTCAAGGGCTTGGCAAATGAAGATGCTTACATATGCTCAGAAAAAGACAGTTTGAAAGGCTATATTAATGAGTTTGTTGGAATTAAAGGACGATTTGATTACACTAGCATGAGCAGACTTGAAAGTTTGACCGAAGCCGATATACAAGATTTTTACTCGAATTATTCGGAGAAAAGGTTCTCAATGGATGATATCCAAGACCTTAGAAAAAAACTTCCCTATGTAAAAATATTATTGCCTTTCGATTGTTTCTTGCACTCATCTGGATGTATGGTGTTCATAGAGGATGAAAAACACTTGCGAAAATCAAGAAATCAAATTGGGTATAAATTCATGGGTGACAATGTTACAGTTGTAGGGAAGGTGTGTAAATGTGTGGGAGATAGTAGAGAACAAAGTGCGCTAGTAAATCAGATGTTAGATGGCATTCAATTTTTAGCGTTGGATATTTTGAAAGAACTTGGCATAATAAAAAAATCTGAAAGCCCCGAAGTTTTCTTAGTTTCCCCAATAGCTATTTGGACGCAGATATAGTATAGAGCCTATTTGACAGCATTAAGTTGTTAAATAGGCTCTAATAGTATAGTCATCTGGTTTTTTTGAACATTTCTTGACGTTTGTGCAGCTTATCCTTAGTTTCTACAGCAAATTTTCGTGCGTCTTCCGACCTTTCCATATTTTCTTTTTTAGCTTCAGCAGCACACTCCAAAACAGATGATACCATTGGCGTTAAGTCCAATGCTTTATTTTTCTCCGACAAAATACTACCTCCTTAAATTGGGGAAAATATGCAAGTGTAGTGTATAATTATGATGCTTAATTCGTCCATATGCGCTAAATTGCAAGCAAAATTTCCACGATATGGATTTAGTGTTGCCGTTTTATGTACACATTACACCTTGTTTAGAATAACGAAGTCTAACAATTATGCGGAAAATTAAGCCCTACTGTCAAGAGTCAAGTACAAAAGGGTATGTATGGTATTCGTTGATTTGTTTTGTCCGGTTCTTCTTGCTGCAATATCGCCTATAAAATATGAACTAAAATTCTTGCATTTTGTATTTTTATGTGCTAGAATTCCGGCACATTTTACTTAGATATCAAACATTCATTATAAGGGGGAGCAAATAATGAAAAAAACTACTGGTACATTCAAACGCTCATTTGCGTTATTGTTAGTAGCATTGTTGTTGTTTGGTTTGATGCCGCCGCTGGCTTTATATGCAAGCGATAGACGTGATGAATTAGTTGGAGAATGGGAAGGTACATACTATAACAATTTTGGGGTAAATGGTTTAAATTTATCTGTATTCGTGGACGGTGCGGATTATCGAGCAGTGTTTTCTTTCTTCCCTGTTGAAGGTAGCCCTGCCGGGCAAAGGGCGGGCAGTTTTTATTCTAACGTAAGGTTTAATAATCAAACCAATGTATTTGAAATAATAGGTTCGTCTTGGATTGAAATGCCATCTGGCTGGGCGTTTGTAGACCTTTTCGGGACAATATCCGGCAATATTTTTTCCGGTGAAGTGCGTGGACTTGGTTTTTGGGGGAACGATATTTCGCTAGGAACTTTTTCTGTAACTAGAGTTGGTGCAGGTGAGACGGATAGTGATTATATCAGGGTTTATCTTAACGGAAAAAGAATCAAATTTGACCAACAACCAATAATTGAGGATGGGCGAACTTTGGTACCAATAAGAGCAATTGCCGAGGCTATGGGGGCAACGGTTGGATGGGAGGATGCAACAGGGACGGCGATTATTAGTTTTGATGAATCCGATTTCCGAATAACAAGGGATATTAATTCTGCGCAAGTTATTACAAGAGATGGAACGACTACGCAATACCGAAATATTAGTCTTGATGTACCAATGAGAATCATCAACGACAGGACATTCGTACCCTTACGATTTTTGGCACAAGCCTTTGGAGCGCGAGTTGATTGGGATGGGGATAATCGTATAGTAAATATATGGATGGCTTTTGACGGTGGGGTTGTTATACCAGCAGAGGGTGGGATATGGATAAGAGACTACAGAAGTCTAGAGCCAGAAACGATTGCAATGACTATGCGCTATTCAATTTATATGCCATATGGAATGGCAGAAGCTATTCGTGCAATTATAGCAGACGAGTTAGGGACTGGATTTATGCATGATGAAGTTATTATTCCAGTTGTGGATTATCTAGCTATGGCATTGAACATACCACAAGTGGGAGCCGCGATTACATTATTAAGTTTTGGCAACATGATAGGAGATACAATTGACCTTCTAAGTTTAGATAATGCGTTGCGTCGCTATAAGCCGAATGGATTTATAGTGATGACAGTTTTTGCTAGTAATGTTTCACCTTCGATTTCGTTCGGCGTTCATAACAACTTGATATTAAATGATCTCGGAGAAAGAGGGCGATTTATACCTATGTCATCTTTGACTGAAGAAGACAGGGAAAACATTCTCGCTGCAAGAATGCCTTTTTAAAGGTAATAAGATGGTAATGCAAACACAAGCCAAGTGAAAAATACAGCAATTGAAACTATTATAATTTCTTTATAAAATAAGTACAAAAACAATAATTCACCTTTTTTGTCTATTTTTTTAATCTGTAAGTTTTTGCTGAGCAAAAGAGCTACTATTACCGCAACAGCAAGCCACATAATAAGTAAACTTCTATAATCACCATTTTGAACATCAATTGCTAAGTCTCTAAGTAAAATCCTTACAGCCCGTCCCCCACCGCCCATATAAATCACGTCCTTTTCATAAAAACCTTATAACAAACACTCGCCCCAAGTCAACAAAAATCTTAAACTCATGCCAATCTTACAACAAAGGCTCTATCCATTTTTCAAACTCTTTCTGCTGTTCCCTATGTTCCATTAGATTATTAGCTTGATTTGGCAAGACTGTTTTCAATATCTCACCAAAATTACGCTCGGTGACTGTATCAAGCGTACGTTCGCTTTTTCTACGTTGTAAATCTTCGCGCACGGACTGTATGCGCAAGCGGGTTTCTTTTGCAAACTCTTTCAGCCTATCAAATATTTTTTTCCAGTCTGACCTAATTTCTGCAAGTAATCTCTGCCGTTGATATTCTTTCTTTA
>Ga0123355_10003512_pt1 | contig 22505 bp, 17 predicted proteins | sample TergutEmb28metaG_3_FD_89872 | JGI IMG/M metagenome (GOLD analysis project Ga0123355, IMG submission 89872) | Embiratermes neotenicus P1 segment gut microbial communities from Petit-Saut dam, French Guiana - Emb289 P1 | ecosystem: Host-associated > Arthropoda: Insects > Digestive system > Gut ... | reverse complement strand
GTTTGTCTGTTTGTCTGTTTGTCTGTTTGTCTGTTTGTCTGTTTGTCTGTTTGTCTGTTTGTCTGTTTGTCTGTTTGTCTGTTTGTCTGTTTGTCTGTTTGTCTGTTTGTCTGTTTGTCTGTTGTGCTGAGAGCATTGCTTGGAGTGACCCTTTATTGCTATTTAGACCATTCTTTTGAAACATTCTAAAATATAATACCATAATTCCATGAAAACCGCAATAGTTTTTTTGGAAGCTGTCAAAATTGTTATCTTTATGAGCTATTCGCAAATGTCATTTAACTTTAGTACGTATGCTCATCCATCGCCTGGAACCGCTCGCGCACCGACTGGAGCAGGGCCAGTTCACGGTGTATTGTCCTTGCGTAATCCAGCCTTCCGCTTCGTATGCGGTAGGCGCGATCTTCCCAGAACTGAACCCTTTCCAGATTGATCCACCGGAACCTTGAATCGTCGAGTTTTTCGGCCCAGACCAGAGCCTGATTCCAGTAATAAAGAGCGGCGCGGAAGCTTGTCTCGGCGATGTCAAGGGACGACAGCACCTGCTCCCGGAAAGGGGCGTTAAAGAAAAAAGCGTGCCGCTTGTTCCACATATTCCCCAGCCAAAGATGCTGTTCGGCCAGCTTAATGTTTACGTGCATCATAAAAAGGTAGCGGTACTTTTGCCACTGAACCTCGTTTTCTATGCGGGCAAGGGCGAAAAGGGGATTCGCGAAGGGAGCGTGAAGGGCCCTTTCCAGCCAGTGGATGTTTTCCACAACGTTATCGGGGTTGCGGTTGTGGTGTACGTGGAACAGGCGGTAGAACTGCTCCTTGTAAATCACAAAATGGGCTTCCAGGGGCAGGGCCGGAAACGTAAGGAAAAGTACCGCCAAAACAGGCCCCAATTTTTTCATCGTTATCATGGCTTGTGGTTGATTATCGGCATTTCCCGGAGAATTCGCCACACCGCGCCGGCGACATCTTGTGGCGGGGGCGAAGCGTCCACGACTTCCACCCGCACGCCCTGTCCGGCAAGCCGGGGAAGAAGGCTCTTGTAGCGCCCGCGGACTTGAACCTGAAACTCCAGGTATTCGTAAATCTCTTTTAAGCCCCTGCCCGCCATGCGCTCTTGGGCCGCCTCCGGGTCAATGTCGAAAAAAATAAGCAGTTCCGGCTGGGGAAATTCCCGGTTAAGGCGGGCGGGCAGTTCATCGCCGCACAAAAGCCCCTGATACACCAGCGACGAAAGAACGTAGCGGTCACAAACCACCAGTTCCCCCCGGCGGCAGCGCCCGGCAATACCGTCATTTCCGTAGACATGCTCGTTGCGGTCGGCGGCGAAAAGCATGGCAACCGTTTCGGGAAGCAGGGAATATTCCTTTCGCAAACAAGCGCGAATTACGTTTCCAATGGAACCATTTGTCGGCTCGAATGTTTTATATAGCAGGGGCAAAGACAGCCGGTTCCGGTTTTGTTGAAAAAATTCTTCCAGCATGGTAAGCTGAGTAGTGGTGCCGGAACCGTCCAGCCCTTCAAAAACGATGAAATTCTCAAGAATTTCCATATACTTTAGGGTATACTATCTGTTATAATAGTGCAATCACAAAGGGGAACGAGAGATTTGCCGGAACAGAAAGAACAGAAGGAAAGGCTAAAAGCCGCCTTTCCCTTCGCAAGCGTTGGTATAAGGATTCTCATTTTCACGGTACTGGTGGCGGGAACCGCGCTGGCGCTCCGCCCCCTGCAAACCGGTCTTTTACAGCGGATGGAAGACAGCCGGGACGAGTTTTTCAGCCGGGCGGAAAGCTATCTGGGCCGCCGCATACAGTACGGCTCTATGGGCCCCTCCATTTTCGGGGCGCTGGACATACGGGATGTCCGTGTGCTTAGAGAGGACGACAGCGTCCTGTTAAGCATTTCACGGCTCAGGCTTTCCTACTCCCTTTTTGGCCTATTGCGGGGCAACCTTCTGGAATCTTTCCACTTTGTAAGGGTTGACCGGCCAGTTCTAAGCTTGGATATTGAAAGAGACTCAGACCTTGTAGAGCGGTTCGCCCTTAACGGGGAGCGGAACGGCCATGCCCTGGCGCAGACGGACGTCCAGCAGGGCATACAAAACATACAAAGCCTACACGAACTATTGCCCGGAGATTTTTCACTGCGAATCTGGAACGGGCAGTGGGATATGTCAGGGCAATTGGGCAAGGTCAGTGTTCAGGGCGTGGAACTTGACGCCTCCGTACAGAACGGGCGCATCGGCTTCGACGGGCGCTGGAACGCTTCCGGCGCGCTAAACGGGGGAACAGGGTTCCAGACCGTCATGGCCGTCCAGATCAGCGGGGAATACCTGTACGCCAAGGAAGAAGGCAGCGCTACCGTGGTAATCCCCTCCTTCCACGGGGATCGTTTCAGGGTTAACCCCCTGAACATCAATTTTTCCCTTTCCGACGGCATTCTGAAAGCCAGCAAAACCCACTCCAGGTCGCCCACAGCCATCGTTCTGGTTTACGATATTGAAGACGGCAGATTGCAGGGCAATTTTGAAGGGGAAAACTTTCCCCTGTCGGACTTGCTTGCCTTTACCGGACTGTGGGCGGAACACAACCCCGCGCTGGCGCTGATGATTTCGGGAAGCGCCAGCATCGAGCGGGAACGCCTTGGCAGCCCCGTCTACAACGTGAGTTTCTCCGGCTTTCTTCCCGGCAGTCCGGCGGAAGGCCCCGTGTATATGGCCTTTAGCGCGTGGGGAAACGGCAGGCACATAGAGATCGAGACCCTGGAAATACAGTCCCCGGACGGCGGCTTGAGCTTTCACGGGGGCATGGACTTGTACGCCGCGGCTCCCTACGGATTTCTGGCCCTTTCAAACTTTAGCCTGCGGGGGGGCGCTGGCATAAGCGGCGATTTCTCCCTTAGCGCTCAGGGCCGGGAAATCAACCTTTTTGGCGAAAACCTTAGCGCGGGAAATGCCGGACTCGCCGTTCTGGACGCCTCACTTTTCCGGGAAGAGGCGGGCCTTGCCTTCTCTCTTTCCGCCGAAAACACGCGTGCCGGAACCATGCTGCTGGAAGGCTCCGTGGATCACGGCCCCCGGCAAGTTCGGGCCGCCCTGATGCTGGACGCTTTCTCCGTGGGAGACATACTAAGCTTCGCGGAGCCCCTGGCGTCCCTGTCCGGACTGCCCCCGCTGGCGCGGTTCGCCGCGGACGACACCTATGTAACCGCCGATTTCTTCTTTACCTCGTATTGCCAGCACATTCTTTTCCACGCTCCCCGCCTTGTAATCGCCTACACTGGCGGCATGGGGGACGACTTCCTCTTTTCAGCGTCCCTTTCGGGAACGGAACGAAGGTTTGACCTGAACGCGGGCCAGTTTTCGTGGCCCGCCGGAACGCTGGATGTTCTGGCCTCGGCGAATTTCTCCGACCTTGACGATATTTCCTTTTCCCTGGGAGCCACCCGCAGCGATTTAACCTACTATCTTGAAGGGCTAATTACCGATCGCCGGGACGTAAGCGTTACAGGCTCCCACGGCTTTACGCTGAACATAAGCGGCACGGAAGACGGAACACGCTACGGATACGCCCGTGGGGATAATATCCCCATTCCGTCCGGGGACAGGCTTGCCTCTTTAAGCTTCCTTCTTTCCTTGGACTACGCTTCGCCCTCCTCGTGGCAGGCGGCGCTTGAACGGTTTGAAATCACAGGCTTTGTTACGCCTTCTTCGCCCTTCGCGTCCTTGCGTTTTTCCGGCATTGCCAGCGAAGAGGGGCTGGATATTCCGCTTATCAGCTTTAACGATGGCCGGGGAACCCTTGAAGGGGGCATTTCCGTTGTCAGGGATACCTCCTCTCCATACTCGTACTACCTTTTTGACGTGGACATACGGGGAGGCGGCGGAACGGAACACTACATTCTGGGCGGGACATTCCGGGACAACCGCCTTGACCTCGCCTTTTCCGGCATGGGGATGCAGCTTGCCCGTGTAAGCGCGCACAACGCCGTTGCCGATGCCAGCCTGCGGCTTTCGTGGGAATCCATCCGATCCTTCGATATAGAGGCGGAATTGTCCTCCCTTGTCCTGAGGCGGGCAAACGAGACCGTAACCGCCTCGGCCTTGGCCGCCATGAACCACGAAACATTTACCCTAAGCAACGTTGTCGTAGGCTATTCCGGCCTTCACGCCTCCGTTCCCGGCCTTACGATAGACCGCGCCGCCTCCCACGCCCAGACGCAGGGCCTAATCCGGGGAAATTTTCACCAAAGGCTGGTGGATGTCTCATTCCGGGGCGAAACCGTCTTTAGTTCCACGGACACATGGCTGGATATGCTTAGGGATTTGAGCTTTCTGGAAGGCTCCCTAACCTTCGATGCCGCCCGCTACGACACTCTGGAGGCGGACGAGCCGTTTAGGTTTGAGTTTTCCTCCGTGCGGAAGGAAGAAGGTTTTACCATGAACCTGACCGGGGGGCCGCGGAATATGCTCCGCCTTAGGTACAGCCCCGGCGTTGACGAAGGCAGTTTCTTCGCGGCGCTTTCGGCCCCCTCTCCGGTCAGAGGCTCCGTTGCCGGAGTAATCGGCGGCGGAACCATAGACGTAAACAGCCCCGACCTTTACGTGGACATGGGCGCTCTTTGGCGCTTTATCCCCCCGCACGCTCCCGTGGCCTTCCCCAGCGGCATTGTTTCAGGCTCCGTCAGGGTGGCAGGTTCGCTGTCAGACCCCGGCTTTTACGGAATTCTCCGGGGAACCGGCGTGCATTTAATGGTTCCGGATTTTATCCCGGAGCCTATCCGCCCCACGCCCGTAACCTTTCTGTTAAGCGGGAGCGAAATGACCTTTGGCCCCGTGGATGCCGCCGTTGGCAGAGGCGGGGGGGGGCAGGCTTTCGCGTGGTTCGGTTTTGAATACTGGATACCCAGCCTTTTTAATATTGACATCCGGGTTCCGCAGGAAACCCCGATACCCTACGATTTTGAAATTTCGGGCCTTATGGCAAATGGGCTGGCCTCCGGGCGGCTTGTTCTGGCTATGGAAGATCAGGTTTTCTCGGTTACAGGCGATCTTACCGCGCATAACACCGAAATAAGCCTTGACACTGACCTAATGTGGGAGGACGACCTTGCCGTCAATGGCTCAGGCGCGTCCAGCATGACATTCCTTGCGGATGTATCCATTCGCACGGGCCGCAGGGTGGAATTTTTCTGGCCCACCGTCAACTTCCCCATCCTTCAAGCCACCGCCGATATGGGAACCGGCATACATATCACAAGCGACAGCGCCACAGGGCGTTTTTCCCTGAACGGGGACGTACAGCTTAGGGCCGGGGAAATCTTCTACCTTGAACGGAACTTCTATATCCGGGAAGGAACCCTCTTTTTCAACGAAACCGAGACCGAGTTTGACCCCAGAATAACCGCCAGAGCCGAAATGCGCGACGTAGCCGATATTGTCCCGGTAATCATTTCCATGATTATTGACAACGCGCCCCTTGTTTCGTTTACCCCCCGCTTCGAGTCAACTCCGCCGCTTTCCCCCGTAGAGGTGTTTTCCCTTCTGGGCCATGTCCCCCAGGGCGAAGAAGCGCCCCGGAACCTGGCGGCATCGGTGGCGCTGGACAGCCTAGCCCACTTTGCGGTAATGCGGCGGGTGCAGCGGCAAGTCCGCGATTTTCTGGGGCTGGATATGTTTTCCGTGCGGACTCAGGTGTTCCAGAATATGCTTATGCAGACCATCGCGCCCCAGCCGCAGTTTGGGGACGACCCCAACTTTAACAGGAACTACCGTGTCGGTAACTATTTTGACAACACCACTGTTTTCATGGGTAGGTACTTTGGGGCGGCGGTTTTCGGTCAGGCAATGCTTTCGTTCAGGTACGATGAAAGCAGGCTAAGCATGGGAGGAGTGCTTTTGGAGCCGGAACTTGGCTTTGAAATGCGGAACCCCCTGTTCGACATTCGTTTTAGCATGATTCCCCTTCATCCGGAAAACTGGTTTATTGACGATATTTCCGTTTCGCTTCTATGGAGAGGAACATTCTTTTGAAAACGGCTCATATATCAAATAGGTTCCTGTGGGGCTTTTAGGAGTGCAGATGCGTTTTGGTTTGGCAGTAATTTTGGCGGCAGCGTTGGCTTTTTCCGGGTTTGCCCAGCAGGAAGATGACTGGTTTCAGGGAAGGCCCATCAGAAATATTGTGTTTGAAGGGCTTATTCACGTAAGCGCCTCGGAACTGGATGGAATTATCGCCCCCTTCATTGGCGAGATATTTACCGACAGCGCCTACTGGGATCTTCTTGGGCGGCTGTACGCTCTGGAATACTTTGATATGATCACCCCCTCGGCAGTCCCAACGGACGCGGCGGGCAGCGAGGTTATCCTTCGCTTTACCGTTGTTGAACGGCCCACCATCGCCCGCGTCAACTTTGTTGGCAACAGCAGTATCAGGCGCACCGAGCTTCTTAACGTAATATCGCTTAGCCCTAACGATGTCGCCACGCAGGTACGGCTTAGAATGGACGAACTGGCGATTATCAACAGGTATCTGGAGCGGGGATACCCTGATGTCAGGGTCAGGGCCGAAACGCAAGTTACGGGCCCTTCGCGGGTCTTGCTTACCTTTCATATCGAAGAAGGGGAACGGATAGCCATTGATCGCTTCATTTTCGAAGGGAATACCGTTTCTCCCCGTACCCTTCAACGCCAGCTTTCGCTAAGAACCCGGGGCCTTTTTAGCGATGGCGCGTTCCACGAGGCGCGGCTTATCGCCGACAGACAGGCGCTGACCCAGTTCTACCACGACCGGGGCTTTATCGATGCCGCCGTAATTGACGATATACGGGAAATCCGCACGGATGAACGGGGCAATAACCTGATGACCATTACCTTCCGGATTTACGAAGGCAGCATATTTAACTTTGGGGGCGTTACCTTTCACGGAAACGAGATTTTTTCTACAGAGGAGCTTTCGGCCCAGATTCAGTCGCGGGTTGGGGAGCCGGTAAACGCGAGAAGGCTGCAAACCGACCTTATGCGGATTTCGCAGCTTTACTTCGAAAACGGCTACATTTTTAACCTTATAGAGCCGGTCTTTAACCAGAACAGGGATACGGGAGTCCTTTCGGTCGCCATGCACATTACAGAGCGGGGCCGGGCGCATATTGAAAATATCATTATCAGGGGCAACGTAAAGACCCACGATTCGGTGATACTTAGGGAAATACCTCTGATTCCCGGAGACGTATTCTCCCTTGCGGCTATCGACGAAGGCATGAGAAACCTGTTTAACCTTCAGTTTTTTTCCGCCATTAACCGCGAACCCACGCCCGGCAGTGTCGATTCCCTTATGGACTTGATAATCACTGTCGAAGAACAGCCCACAATCGATGTGCAGTTCGGCTTTACCTTCTCCGGCACTGCCGATCCCACGGCCTTCCCAATGTCGCTTATGGCAAGATGGACGGACAGGAATTTCATGGGCATGGGCAATATGCTAGGGGCCGACTTTACCCTTTCGCCGACTACCCAGAGTTTTTCCACGCAGTATACCCACCGCTGGGTGTTTGGGCTTCCCCTGTCGGCAAGTTTCGACTTTACCGCTCAGCGCATGGTTCGCCGGGCGGCTATGGCTAATTTTAACCGCTTTTTTCACGGGGACGAAGATCGCGCCTTCCCCGCCCCCTTTGACACATGGGAGCAGTTCGAGGCGGCGGGCAGGATTCCCCCGGCGGAGTACCTTATGCCCTACGATCAGTGGCGGCTGTCGATGGGCGTTGGCACAGGCTACCGCTGGTCAACCCGCGCCGGGAGCCTGGGGCTAGGCGGCGGTTTCAGGGTAGGGACGATATTCAACAATTTCGACAGCGACCGCTACACCCCCTTTGACCCGCTTTTACGGGAGCGAAACAACGAGTTTATCCCCGCCACATCGGTGTGGACGAGCATCTCTTTGGACAGCCGGGACATTTTCTTTAATCCCTCCAGGGGCTATTACCTTGTCCAGCGGGCGGGGTGGTTCGGTCTTTTGCCGGATGTAGAGCAGGAATACTTTATCAGAACGGATACAAGGGCGCAGTGGTTTCGTACATTGGCGGACATTCCCGTTACGGAGAACTGGAACTTAAGGCTCGTGTTTGGCATCCATTCGGGCCTGTCCTTTATTTTCCCCCACCCTCACCGTGACCGGCCCTTTATCGAAGAGGCTAATCAACTTTCCGTAGACGGGATGTTTGTCGGACGGGGCTGGACGGGCGAGTTCTGGCGGCGGGGGTTTGCCCTGTGGGATAACTGGGCGGAAATACGCATTCCCCTGGCGCCTGGCATTCTCGCGCTGGACTTTTTCGTTGACGCCGCCGGGGTTAAAGCCTCTCCGGAGGAATTCTTTAACAGTTTTTGGAGGGATGACGGAACCAATTTGGGGTTAACCGATGTAGACCGGCACACCTTCTTCATGCGTTTCAGCGTGGGCGGGGGGCTCCGCTTTACCATACCCCAGTTTCCGCTCAGGTTCAGCCTTGCCAGACGCTTCGTGATACAGGACGAAAGAATCGCGTGGCAGCCGGGCGGCCTTTTTGGGAATAACCTTGACTTTGTTGTTTCTTTTGCCATCTCCACCTTCTAGGAGCGCTGGCATACTATACGGTATTATTGATGTGTAGGAGATGTTTATGAAGAAATTGCTTGCTTTTTTTCTGCTTTGCTTTGGCCTTGGCATGACGGCGCAGGCCCAGCAAATTACCCGTTTCGCGGTGGTCGACCTTCCACAGGTGTACATGGCGTTTTTCAGGGAATCGCGGGCGGTGCGGGACTTTGAGGCGCAAAGTGCCAGAGTACAGGCCGATATTGACCGGATGACCGCTGAAATCCAGAATTTAAGGGTCAACATGGTAAACGCCCAAGCCGCGGGCAATGATGAACAGGCCCTGCGGATTGAAACGGAAATTTCCAGACGGTCTGATTTCCTTAGAGAGTTCCACCGGACAAGAACCGCCGCCTTGCAAACCCAAAAGAACAGGTTAACCCAATCGGATTCTTTTCTTAATCAGGTATTCGATGAAATACGGTTCATCGCCGAAAGCGAAGGGTTCAGCATGGTTTTAAACCTGCACGACAACAACGGAATCGTCTGGTTTAGCCCAACGGTGGATATTACCGACAGGCTTATCAGGAACCTTCAGGCAAGCGCCCGCCGTTAGGGGTTGGAGGATACTACGAACTCCGCTGAATTAAGCCCCATGATGGAGCAGTACCGGCGGATCAAACGGGAGCATCGGGGAGAGGTTCTTTTTTTCAGGCTTGGCGATTTCTACGAGATGTTTTTTGAGGATGCTCTGGAGGTATCCGCCCTGCTTAACCTTACTCTTACCCACCGCAGTGGTCATCCCATGTGCGGCATCCCCTATCATGCCTACCGTTCCTACATAGCCCGGCTTTTACGGCTAGGGAAGAAGGTCGCCGTCTGCGAGCAGATTGCCGAATCCGGCAAGGGCTCGCGGGCATCGGGCCCAATGGAGCGCCGGGTGGTGGAGATTATCACCCCCGGAACGACCGTTGACGAGGATTTTCTTGACAAAGGCAGTTCCAATTACCTGGCCTGCCTTGCCGCCACGCCGGGCTCTTTTTCCTTTTCCTACATCGACCTTTCCGCCGGGGAATTTTACGCCACGTCCTTTCCGGCGGACAGAGCCGTTGGAAGGCTCAGGCAGGAACTGGAAAGAATACAGGCTAGGGAAATAATTGTACAGGAGTCGATACTCAACGAGTTTCCGGCTCTGGCTCAGGCTGTGGAAGAACGGTCGGGCCTTGTGGTAAACCGCTGGGCGGACTGGCTTTTCGATTCCGCGCGGAGCAGACAGCGGCTTGAAAAGCAGTTTGGGGAGACACGGCTGAAAGGCTTTGGCATCGCCCCGTTTTCGCCGGAAATTATTTCGTCCGGCGCTCTTTTGGACTACTTGGACGACACTTCCCGCAGCCTTATTCCCCATGTGCGCTTCCTAAAGGTCTACGGCGAGTCCGAGTTTGTCGGCATTGACGAATCGACTCAGCGGAATCTGGAACTGGTGCGAAATTTATCAGACGGGGGAATCCGTTTTTCCCTTCTGGAAGTAATGGACGAAAGCCGTACCGCAATGGGCAGACGTCTTTTGAAAAGCAGGATACTCCATCCCCTGCGAAATCAGGAACTCATAAACCGCCGCCTTGATATGGTGGAGTCTCTTTACCAAAAGCAGGAAAAACTGAAAGATATTCGTGAACTCTTGTCCAAAACGCCGGATTTGGAGCGGCTCTGCTCCCGGCTTGCAATGGACAGGGCCCACGGCAAGGACATGGTTGCGGTAAAGAACGCCTTGTTTTCTTTCGAGCATATCGAGCGGCTGCTTGGGGACGGGGATGGGGGTTTTGCCTACGAGTCTGCCGAGGCCGCCTCCCTTACAGAAGCGGAAATTGCGGCCTTACAGCGGCTGGGGGAAGTTCTGGAACAGGGCCTTGCCGAATCCCCGTCCATACTGCTTACCGAAGGGAACCTTATCCGGGACGGATACGATCAGGATTTGGACAGGCTCAAAGAGCTGCGGGATTCGGGGCGCAAGCTCCTGGAGGACTACCTTGAACAAGAGCGCCAGATTACGGGCATCGCAAACCTAAAAATCAGGTACAACAGGCTTATCGGGTACTTTTTTGAGGTAACGCAGGTAAATGTCCCCAAGGTTCCGCCTCATTTTATACGGCGGCAGGGCATGGCGGGGGGCGAGCGCTTTACGACTGACCGTTTGGCTGCCCTTGAATCGGACATTAACAGCGCTTCCGACAAGATTATCGAGCGGGAACGAAAGCTTTTTCTGGAGATACGGGACAAGGCAAAGGCCCTATTGCCGGAGCTGGCCTCGGCAGGAAGGCGCATTGCCGAGGTGGATGCCGCCCAGTCCCTTGCGCGGGCGGCGGCGGTTCACGCATGGACACGGCCGCTTGTAGACGGGAAAAACCGCACTCGCATTGTCGAAGGCCGCCACCCGTTTGTGGAGGCTCATCTTCCGCGGGGGGAGTTTATCCCCAACGATGTTTCGCTTGACGCGAGGGCGGCAAAGGGGGCTGAAAGCACGGTATCCTTCGCCCTGATAACGGGCCCCAACATGGCGGGCAAGTCCACCTACCTTCGCCAGACGGCGCTTATAACCCTTATGGCTCAGGCCGGAAGTTTCGTCCCCGCCAGCGAAGCCCGCATAGGCATGGTAGATCGCATTTACTGCCGGGTGGGGGCGTCGGACAATCTGGCACGGGGGGAATCTACCTTTCTTGTAGAGATGAACGAAACCGCCTACATCCTCCACACCGCCACGGCCCAAAGCCTTGTGATTATGGACGAGGTAGGAAGGGGGACAGGCACGGAGGACGGCCTTTCCATTGCATGGGCCGTGTGCGAGGAGCTTTTGAACAACATACAGTGCCGCACCCTCTTTGCCACCCACTATCACGAGCTTTCCAAAATTACGCATCCCCGGATGGCTAACCGCTCTATGGATGTCGCCGAGCGGGATGGGCAGATAGTTTTTTTGCGAAAACTCCGCGAAGGCCCGGCGGCGGAATCCTACGGTCTGCACGTGGCCTCTCTTGCCGGCTTGGGCGAAAACGTGCTTAGGCGGGCGGCGGAGCTTATGGCGGTTTCCCCGGCCCGCAAGGGGAAAACGCCGCCGCCCCCGGCTGCCTTGAAAGGGGAAGCCCGGCAAAGCGGGTTTGAGTCCAAAATTATAAGCGAGCTTGCCGGTATGGAAGCCGATACGCTTACGCCGCTTGAAGCCTTGAACCTGATTCACCGCTGGAAAAAGCTTGTCCAAAACGCCGGGAAGGGAAAGGCGGGGCGGCTCGAAAGCGGGCCGCCCGCCGGGACAAGGGGCGAAGGGCCTTCGTTGTTTGACTAGGGGCAACGGCTGGTGAATGAGTTGTTGGCAGCCCTATTGACACAAAATTGATAATTTTGTACACTGGATTCACGGTGTTGACAAGTGCAGTGCCGTGTGTTCTTGTGTTTTGCCACCTTAGCTCAGTTGGTAGAGCAGCAGACTGAAAATCTGCGTGTCTGGAGTTCAATTCTCCGAGGTGGCAAATAGCTAATTCCTTATGTTATAAGGAGTTAGCGTTGAATTACCTTTGCAAAAGGCGTTCATTTTACATTGTCAATTTTGACCGACACATAAAACGACACATAGCCGTTTTCAATGTCGGTTTTAAGAGGTGTGGAATGAACACTTACCCTTTTTCTGTTTTCAAAAGAGCAAACCGGCCAAGTTTCCTCGTGTCGTTCAAAGATGCTGATGGAAAGTACCTCCCTCCCCTTTCGACCAAGAAAAAGACCCATGACGAAGCCTTAAAAGTGGCCTTTCTGTGGTTGCGGGACGGAATACCGCAGAAAAAAGAGGCTGTCAAAGTACACGTTTTGGCCTTGAAAGATGTCGTTCGGAAAATCAAGGCCGGAGAGGAAGCCGAAACTTTGCTAACCGAATTAAGGCGAATGGGTTGGGTAAAGAGTTATGTCCAAAGCGAAACCCCCGGTGCTGTGGATTTTTTATCCTTCCTGACTGAATTTTGGAGTTGGGACACATCGCCTTACATCAGAGAAAAGCAGCGGAAAAGCCACGGTATACACCGCCGTCATTGCAATATACAGGGCAGAGCTATATCTCTGTATTGGGAGCCGTTTTTTAAGGGACGGTTTTTGGGGGATATAACGGCAACGGATATTGACGCTTTTATTGACCATATTGGCGATATGGATTTGTCGGCTTCACGTAAAAACGCAGTTATTAAGGCGGGAACAAAACCGCTCCGATGGGCGTTTTCAAAAGGCAAGATTGACAGAGACCCGACTAGAGGGCATACGATGTTTGCTGGTGAAGAACGCAAGCGGGATATTCTTAACCCGACAATTGCGGCGGCGGCATTTCGTACGGTCTGGAATGACGAGCGTACCAAACTTGCCAATATGCTTGCGGCGGTTACTGGAATGAGGAACGGTGAAATTCTAGCTTTGCGTTTACAAGACCTTGGGCCAGATTGTGTCTATGTGCAAGGTTCATGGAACAAGGAGGACGGCAGAAAACTTCCTAAAAACAACAAAATAAGAACGGTGGAAATACCCTTCCCCGGTTTGATAAATATGCTTGTTGAGCAGGGAAAACAAAACCCTTGGGGTGTTTCTCCTGACAGTTTTATTTTCTGGTCAACTACCAGAAGTAAAGTCCCAATGCAGGGACAGAACTTTGGAAGGGGGCTGCGGGAAGCCTTAATGCAAGTTGGGTTTACCGCAGAAGAAGCAGTAAAGTATTCCTTTCACGGTTGGCGGCATTTCTTCACTTCCTACATGATTCGGAAATTGGACAAGAAACTGTTAAAATCGCAGACCGGGCATTTAACTGATGTAATGCTGAATTATTACGGCGACCATGAAACAGAGGGAGACAGGGAAATAATTCAGGCGAAACAACTTGAAACATTTGCAGGATTGTTGCCCGAACCTCCCAAAAGGCTGGTATTCAAAAAAGACACCAGAAAATTAGTTGCTTGTTAAAGCCGGATTATAGCCCCCCAAGCACCGGGGGCTTTTTTACCCCTGCCCTATTTCTAAAACTGCACAAAACTCGTATTTAATTTGAAACTGTGAAGCCGTATTTTTGATATAGCGGACGGTGTTAACGCCGCCGTGAAAATTAAATAAACCGGAGGCAGGAATGAAGCCTAATTTGGGGACACCTGACATTTTAAGCCGCAGAGAGGCGGCGGCGTTTTTGGGGATATGCCTTACGACTCTTGACCGTCTTGATATACCACGGACAAGGGTACGGCATAGGGTTATGTTTAAGCGTGATGTATTAAACAAGTGGATTGACGACCACACGGAAAATACCAAGAGGGGGAAAATATGAGCCAATCAAAAGCACAAGCGATTGTTGCCCAACTGCTGACCAATGCTGCAGGATTGCGATACGGTTCTGTTTCGGTGCTGGCTAAATTGCATGACGGGCGGGTGGTTTCGGTTTCCTACACCACTACTGAACAAACCAAAGAGCAGGTAAATAAAACAGGCAAGGACGAATAGTAAACCCTGTCCATTGATGCGTAAGGCTTCCGAATTACCGGGAGCCTTTTTTTATGCCCAAAACTTATTTTTACGAAAACCCGAAAATTGCACAAAACTCGTATTTAATTCTAATCCGCCAGTGCGTATTTTAGATATATCCAACGGCGGGAAAAACCGCTGTAAAAATGCGACAGGCTGGAGGGCAGAATGGAAATGTATCTGACCATTGATGAATTGGCGGACTACTTGAAACTTGCTGAACAGACAATCAGGCGGTGGGTGCTGAACCGTGAAATACCGTTCCACAAAATCAGGAAGGTTATACGCTTTCGTGTCTCGGAAATTGAAAAATGGATTAACGATGGCGGTTATATATTGGCAGAAGAACAGCGCGCGGACATTGAAGGAGATTTGTTTGAGGACATTATTTCGCTTGATGAACTGGCGGAAATGGAATTGGAAAATGAAATACCGGAGGACGAGGAAGAATGACGGATAATAACAAGGCTATTGAGGAAGCGTGGCCGAAATCGGCCTTGACCGGGTTACTGCCCTTTGAAAGTTGGGAACGGCTGACCGGGGAAAGTTCTTTGGCGTTTGCGGCTTTCTGCGCGTTCCGGGACTTTGGGGCTGAACGGAATATCCGCAAGGCGGTTGATTCTGTTGAAAAAGACGAAAGCGTCCGAGCCAAGCGTTACCGGGTATGGCGCAACTGGTCTACGGCTTTTCGCTGGCGGGAACGGACTGCGGATTATGACCGCTACACGGAAAAATTGAAACAGGCGGAATTCAGGAAAACCATAGAGGCGCAGGGTGAACAACACCGCAGAGTTACCGGGAAAATGCTTGGGGTTGCGAGTAAGAAGCTTGACCTGATGGATCCGGCGGAATTGACCCAAGGCAACTTGACCGAATGGGTACAGGCGGCGATTAAGGCAGAGCGGGAAGCTGGACAATTTGCTGACGCAAATTGTCTCGGAGTTTCGACAAGTCGAAACTCCACGGTGAAGCAAGGGGAGCTAATATTTGCCCCTGACTTTCAAGGGCTGTAAACCAAGGGGCAAATGATAGGCAACAAATTATGGGAACCAGTGTGATTTTTAAGCCTACGGCGATACAGAGAAAAGCTCTTGCCCTTTTGAAAAGCGGGGCGAAACATACTTTACTCTTTGGCGGTTCCCGTTCTGGAAAGACCACTGTTTTGGTTATGGCGATTATTTACAGGGCTTTGCGGTTTGCGGGGTCAAGGCACTTGATTTGCCGTTACCGGGCAAAGGACGCGCGATCTTCTGTACTGCGGGAAACCCTGTTCCCTTGGCTTGATAACACAGTAGGGAAAAACGGCTATAGATACCTTGCCCATGAAAACATGATAACCCTTTTTAACGGCTCTGAAATATGGATTGGCGGGCTTGGAGACAAGGAACAGGCTGACAAGATTTTGGGGCATGAGTACAACACGATTTACTTTAATGAGATTAGCCAGCTTTCCTATGCTGCTGTTACTACCGCCTATTCACGACTTGCTATGAGGGTGCAAGGCTGCCGGAATTTGTTTTTCTATGACTGCAATCCGGGCAGCCCCCTGCATTGGGCTTATAAAATCTTTGTGTTGAAACGCATTTTCCTTTCTGGCGAAACATTGGAGAAACCAGAATTATATCAATCCATGCTGCTTAATACGGAAGATAACAGGGACAATTTGCCGGAAGATTACATAACCGACATTCTTGACGTGCTTCCAGAAAAACAAAAAGCCCGCTTCCGTGATGGGTTGTGGGTAAAGGCTGAGGGTGTTATCTATGACCGCTTTGACGAAAGCATGATTGTCAAAGCCGCCGGTCTGCCTGAACGCTTTGATCGCTACGCCGCCGGACAGGACTTTGGCATGAATATCACGTTTGTAAAGATTGGGTGGCTTGGAGATGCTGTCTATGTGTTGGGCGATTATGGGGCGTTCAACATGACCACGCAATCCTTTAATGACGAACTGAAAGCGAGAGGCTTTCTGGATTGCATTGATGAGATGGGTATGCCTGTCTACTGCGACCCAGCCGGAGGGGAACGTATACAGGAGATTACCGGGGGCGTAAAAGCAAATAATTCTGTTGAAAGCGGCATTGATTACATAAACGCCAAAATTGAACGCAAGCAGTTTTTTGTGTGCGAAACCTGCAACGGTGTACTTTCAGAAATATGGGATTACTGCCGCAATGAAGCAGGAGACATTGTAAAGGCAAACGACCATTTTCTTGACGCCTTGCGCTATGCGGTTTTCTCTGATGTCCAGCAGGGAGTGATATTTTCATGAACCTTTTTAGCATATTTTCACGCAACAAGCAGCGACACCATAATAACCACGAGCGACAATTTTCCAAAAAGAACACAGAAACAAAAAATATTTTTCAAAATTCCTTGACTGATGATGACCAAATTAGTAAATTTTATGGCAACCCCTTCAACGACACATATCTTTGCAACGCATGGGTCAATACTGCGATTAATATTTTAACACGCAATCTGGCTCGTGCGGATTTCGTTCTCGAAAGAGACGGGGTTGAAGTAAAAAGCGGCCCCCTCTATTTATTGTTCCACAGGCCGAACGAGCATTTAAGCTGCTACGATTTGTGGAAGGAAACCGCCGCATGGTGGCTGATAGAGGGCGAAGCGTTTTGGTGGTTTGGTCCTGACTACTCTGGCGGGCTGCCGAAGCAACTGCATATTCTTGACCCCAGAAAACTCCAGCTTGAGAAAGAGGGGTTGGATGTGCAAAACGAGTTCGCAAGGAGAAAACGGCGCTGGTTTTATCATGCTGGGGCCGAATTAGTACCAATTTTTTCTGACGAGATGATCCACTTCCGGGACTGGAACCCGTGGAACCATCTGCGAGGCATAAGCCCTCTTGTTTCTCTTGCCCTTGAAATTGAACAAGACTATTTCGCCAATAAAGCAAACTCTACCCTGTTAAAGAATAACGCTATTCCCCAAGGTTTGCTGAAAACAGAACAGACACTTAGGCCGGAAGAAGCTGACGCAATAGAAAGGCGGTGGGAAAGCAAATATGGACAGGTAAAAGCCGGACGTAAAATTGCCGTGCTTGGAAAGGGAACGAGTTTTGAGGCTCTTTCATTCAATCCCGATGTCGTAAAACTTTTTGAGCTGAAACGCTGGAACCTGTATACCATTCTCGCTAAATACGGAATACCGCCGAGGGTGGCAAATATTTCCGACAGGCAATCGGCGTTAAGCGGCAAGGATACTAAGGAGCAACATTCAGCTTTTTGGCAATACACACTTATTCCTCTTTTGCGACAGTTTGAGCAAATACTTGAAAGCCGTTTTTTTATGCGCTTCAACCTGAAAGAAAACGGACGCTTTGACCTTTGGGATATTCCAGAACTACAAGAAAATGAGGACGCGCAGAGCCGGAGAGATATTGCGGAAGTAAACGCTGGGCTAAAGACAATCAATGATGTTTTGAAAGAACGGGGCAAAGAGCCCAAGCCCTGGGGCGATGTGTGGCATAAACCGAAAAACCTTATTTCTCCCAACTCCGAGGGGAAAGGTGCGTAAGCAATGCCGGGCGGGACGTTGATAGTCAGCAGGGCGGTTAATTTATTTCCGCACTGGAAAAAGGAATTTGAGGCTCTTGGTTTCAGAGATGTATGTTTCACTGAACAGGAAAAAGACAGCCTCAATTCTGTTATCGCTGATTTCAAACCCGGCATATTGGTGATTGGGTGCGGTTTTTATAAAATGTCAACACCATACATGATGGGGCAGTTGCTTTCGATTTTCCCGACACTTAATATAGCGGCGGTAAATATACATGAGTTTCCCGATGACCTTGCCATGTGGTTTATTATCAACGGCGTTAGATCGTATGTGAATATGATGGACGGAATGGATGAATTCTATTTGGGCTTGAAAGCTGTAAGAGACGGCAAGCGGTACGTTTCGCCGAGCGTCAGGGAGCGGATACTTATGCGGAGGGAATATCCTATGGCTGCGGGAAAAATTACGGACAGACAGGAAGAAGTAATACGGCTTATTTGCTGCGGTTTTAAGGATATAGAAATAGCGGATACTTTGCATATTTCAAGGCGTACTGTTGACACACACAAGACAGAGATTTTCAGATCGCTTAATGTCCGCAATGCTGTTGAATTGATTGGGGTTGCACTAAACCTTGAAATTATACGGCAGAGCGAACTTTATTTTTATCCGAAGTATTTTGTTACAAACCCGAAACCATCTAAAGCAACACGGGGGAAAAAATGATTGTCAGGACGAAAAGCGGAGAATTTAGCGCCGGTTCTTCATCGGCATTGCTGGATTTTTTGGGGATACGGAAAGGAGCGGCTGGGCTTCAAAATGTGGCGACTGATGCTGTGCTTGTTGCCGCTGTTCCCTTTTATCTTGCAACTGATGGAGAGATCGGGCACGAGGGTTCTGTTCTTTCTGATGGAATAGCATGGACGCTTTCAACGTTTGACATTGACCGCTATGGGGAACGGGTTGATCCGCAAGGGTGGGACTTCAAACGGTACATGGCTAATCCGGTTGTCCAGTGGGCGCACCGCTACGACATTCCCGCTATCGGGAAAATAGAGGGGCTTGCGGTAGATGGCGATGGGCTTCATGGAGTGGTACGTTTTAATGATAAATCTTTTGACCCTTTCGGCTGGTCTATCGGGGAGAGGGTGAAAGCCGGAGTGATCAGAGCCGGGTCGGTCGGGTTCCGAGTGATGGAGATTGAGCTTCCATCCAAGGCGGACAGCAGGGACGGAACACAGCTTATTTTCCGCAAGCAGGAACTGCTTGAATTCAGCATTTGCAATGTTCCGGCTAACCCTTTCGCTTTAGCAAAAATGAGCAATGAACAATTAGCAGGGAGCAATGGAATTGGAAGTAATGCCGCCAATTTTTGGGCTGGCTTTATGAATAACTTATAGGAGCGGTTTATGGACGGAATGTTGGCGGTCGTTAAACAGAAATTGACCGAGATGAAGAAAATCGAGAATAGCGGGTTTTCCGATCCGGCAAAGGCGGCGGAGTATTTTAAAGACAAGGAAATACTTCTGGAAGAAATGGCGAAAACGCTTGAAACGGTCAGTTCCAGCCAGTTTACACAGATTACGGCATTGGAAGGAACAATCAAGAGCTTGCGGGACGAACTGAAAACGCAAGTCAAATACCCGAAAGAATTAACCCGGCGGGAATTGTTTTTTAATTTGGGCAAGGGCATTGCGGCAGCATGGGCGGGAAACCACAAAGCCCTCGCCGATTTGTCCTTTAGCCCGAACATGAAAGCTGACAACTGGACTAATCCCCGCGATGTGGCGTGGGGAGAAAAGGGCTGGCAGACAGCCAAAGCCGTTCTTGGCGAGCCGATGGGGAACATGGCGACTAACGACCAGTACTTGATTAACCCCATCTATGAAACGGAAATAATGAGCGAAGCAGCCAAGAAAAGCGTGATGATGGGCCTTGTCCGCCACAGGCCGATGATGGGGCCGTCTATCTTCTTGCCAACAAGGGACAGGGGTGGCGTTGAACTGCACTGGCTTACAGCATACGGGCAGCAGATAAAAGGCTCAAAGCCGCAAGGGGCCGAGCGCGTTGAGCTTAAAGCCTATACTCTTGCTGGCTACATTCCGTGGTTTGACGAGTTTGAGGAAGATGTTTTCATCGACCTTGGGGCTATGTTTGTTGACGAGTTCATAGAAGTCTATGGTCAGGAATTTGACAGGCAATGCTTGTTGGCTAACAACGATCCCTTTACTGGGGCGATGGCGGCTGACGGGGTTGTCAAGGTTGCAATTCAGGGAGCTGATATTAATGCCCTAACATGGAAGGACTTTAGGGACGCTGTGTATAAAATCCCCGCCGAGGAACGGAAAGACTGCTGCTGGTTCCTGAACGAAACGGTGCTGAACCACATCGCCAATATCGAGGACGCAACAGGCCGCCCGATTTGGCGGCGGCCTACGGAGGCCATGCCGGGGAAGCTGGACTTGTACCCTTACCATGAGGTTTCAATACTTCCGCAGATTGCGGACATTACGGCTGATAAGCCGTTTGCTATCTTTATGAACCCACGGAGAATTCAGCATGGAAACCGCAAGGGGATTGAAATAAAGAAGTTTGACGCTACAACGGAGAGCATGGAGTACGGCGAACTGTTTCTTCGCTTCCGCAAACGGGACGGGTTTCTTGTGGCAAGACCAAAGGGAAATATTGTTGTTTTGAAAACAAAGGCGTAGCAACATTAAAAAGGAGGTGTTGTAATTGATCTTTGGCATCTTTCAGGGAGGGATTACACCATTATGGTACATACCCCGGTCAAAAAAGACCGGGGCTGTTTAATTATGTTGATAGATTATTGGCGGCGGTTTCTCCCAAATGCCTGTGCCATGCACGAGATAGTTCTTCCAGCGCGTACCACGCAAAAACATTGTAGAGCGAGGCTAGCCCAGCGCGGCGGAATTTAGCCCATAACGCCTTGCCGACTTCCGATACAGCGGGCTTGGGGCCGTACCGGAATACGGCGAACCCTTGAACCATTGAGATAACGTCCGTCCCCATTTCGGCGGCGGCGTTTTCCATGTGGCGTACTATATCCTTGCGGTTTTCGCGGAAAAAAGCGGCGGTATCTTTATAGTACATAAACCCCGAAATGCCGATGTCCGCCCCGTGCTTGGAGCAGTCAAGCAATATGCCTGACAGTTGCGATGCCAACGCCTGTGAGCCGTTTAGCGGAAAGCCCAATGCCTTTATAACATTGTCTACCGTTGTTTTTTGAAAGCCCGAATTCGCGTAAAGGAAAATTCGTACCTCTTTGATCGCGCGGATAGTCATAGTGAAAGCTCCTGAAACAAATCAAGTTGCCCGCTATCCAAAACCAAAACCGGAGGCGGGACGGGGCTGTGAGGGTAGACCCCGTGAAGGTACGAAATGTAGGACCGGGCAAGAAGTAACGTTGGAAACGTGCGGGAAATTGTTAAATACGTTGCCGGATTAGGGCAAACAGGAAAGGAAGTACAAGCCGCCTTCGTAGATGAAATAGACGTGCTTGCTAACTGCGGTTTGCCGCGTGTTAAGGCAAAATTGGCAAAGACCTGATAACGCAAAGCCATAAAGACCCCTGTAAAGCCCGATGGGTAACCGGGCGGATTAGGCTGGAACATACGCCAGCCTTAAGCCATGAACCGCCCCCCTTTGTTTTTCCCCGGATGGGTGGGGGGGCCCAAGGGCTCACCTTTAGCGGCCCTTGGGGGGAACCGCACATTTGGGGAAAAACAGCATACCGGGTAAATGCGCGGTTATGCGGAGTGAATGTGCAGCACAATGACTTGGGAAAATTGCGGCAGCAATTTTTACCTGCTTTGGGGCGTTGCGGGGTGTCCCCGCAGAGGGGTTAGCGGAAAACCGCAGGTTTGGAGCGAAGGGGAGGCTTCCCCTTACAAAAGCTTCTGCTTGTTTTTGTTTGTTAGTCTTTACTTACCAAAAAGCATTACCATCTCTAGCATACGCTCACGCACTGCTACACCGAAGGGGCAGCGTTCCTCGCAATTGCCGCAATGTATGCAGTCCCCAGCCCGTTTCTGCAAAGCATTGTAATGGGCTTTTATGGTTTCGGGTATTCCGCAAGCAACTTTTGCCAAGTCCAAGTATTTATTAGCTTGCCCGATGTCTATCTGCACAGGGCAAGGCAGACAATGGTTACAGTACACGCATTTACCCTGTGCGGTAAATGTTTTGCCAAACACAGCGGAGAAATCTTTTTCCCCACTAGTAGCGGTTTCATAAGCCATTGCTTGGCGTATTTCATCAGATGTAACGCAGCCTATTATGGCGGAAGCAACGCCCGGACGTGTTAGCGCATAGTGTATGCATTGTACGGGACTTAAGGCAAGGCCAAAGGGAGATTGGCTTGCGTCAAGCAATTGCCCTGCCATGTATGTCTTCATCACAGTTATTGCAACGCCTTTTTGTTCGCATAGCTGGTATAGCTCCATTCTGCCGGGGTCTATGTAGTTTTGCATGGCGGGGTGAAGTTTTTCAGCTATGAACATATCATCAAGTTCCATATCCCCCGGCAGCAAATCAAACGCCGGATTTAGGCTGAACATCACTACATCAATAATCCCTGTTTCTACAGCGCGTTTTGCAAGGCTTGTTATGTGGGTGTCAAAGCCGATGGCTCGTATTATGCCTTTTTCTTTTAATTCCTTTGCATACGCAATTAGTTCGCCGTTAAATACTGCGTCAAAATCTTCATTGGTATCAATAAAATGAAGCATACCAATGTCAATGTAATTTGTTCCGAGCCTTGCCAGCAAATCATTAAAGGCTTCTTTGCACTCTGCTAATTCACGGCTCATGGCATATTGCCCATCTTTGCGGATTGAGCCGATGTGCCCTTGAATGACTGCTTGCTCTCGTCTG
>Ga0123355_10003511_pt1 | contig 22506 bp, 19 predicted proteins | sample TergutEmb28metaG_3_FD_89872 | JGI IMG/M metagenome (GOLD analysis project Ga0123355, IMG submission 89872) | Embiratermes neotenicus P1 segment gut microbial communities from Petit-Saut dam, French Guiana - Emb289 P1 | ecosystem: Host-associated > Arthropoda: Insects > Digestive system > Gut ... | reverse complement strand
TCGGGATTGGCGTCGGGGAAAAACGGGGCTATCACTTCGGCGATTTCCTCGGGGCTGTGCTGTGCCACCCATTGCTGACCTCTGGCCAGTGCGTTTGCAAAACCTTGGATGACCTCGGGATTTTCCGCAATAAAACTGCCCAGCGCGTAGTAGGCGGTGTAGGGTATCTCCCCCGCCCACTCGCCGATAGAAGCCACTATGTATCCACGGCCTTCCAGCTGGATAGTGGAGGCGGTCGGCTCAAATACGGTAACAAAATCCGCAGTGCCGCTGAGAAACGCGCCGACCATAGCCGCAAACTGTATCGAGCTGTCGAAGTCAACATCAACTCCCGGAGTAAGCCCCGCCTGCCTGACGACGTACTCAAAAGTCATAAAGGGAACGCCGCCTCTCCGGCCGGGCAGCACATGCGCCCCGCGAAGGTCAGCCCACTCAAAGTTCGGGGCAGGCACCCTGCCCACCAGGAAGGATCCATCCCGCTGGGTTACCTGCGCAAAAAGCACGGCATGATCGGCTCTGCCCGCATTAAAGACGTAAATGGCCGCTTCTGGACCGGAAAGGCCAATGTCTGCGGCCCCGGAAATAACGGCGGTCATAACCCTGTCGGCGCCTTCGGCTGTTAGCAGTTCGACTTGCAGCCCCTCATCTTCAAAAAATCCCAAAGCCAGAGCCACATACTGCGGCGCGTAAAAAACCGAGCGCGTAACCTCGCTGAGGGTTACAGTCCGCAGCCCGGCATCCCTTTGTACGGGGGCGCAGGCCACAAACAGACTGCCGGCCAGGATTACGGCCACAGCCAAAGCCACCGCGCGCATCCACATTTTTCTCAACTTCAATCTGATTACCTCCTGTCGATGTTGTTTATTGGATCAAAGAAGTAGGAATACAAGATACTCCCGCTCCTCACTTCCTAACGATGGCTCGCCGCCTTCATGACTACCTTTTCCAAGACCACTACCCCACCGTACAGCAGGGAGGCCAGCACGGCCAGAAGCAGCACGCTGGTCATCACCAAATCCATCTGGAACACCTGCCCGCCGTAGACGATCAGATACCCTAATCCCGCTCTGGAGACCAGAAACTCCCCGGCGATCACCCCCACCAGCGAAAGCCCGATGTTGATTTTTAGCGACCCAAACAGCGTGTGCAGATTGGATGGATAGATGATTTTGACAAAGGTCTGCCAGCGGCTAGCCCCGAAAGTTTTGGCCATTTTAATAAGCTCTTTGTCGGTGGAGACAAAACCGCCCATCATCTCAAGCACGGTGACAATCAGGGAAATGGCCAGCGCCATGACGATGATAGCCTGCATCCCCGCCCCCACCCACACGATGATGACCGGGCCTAGCGCGATCTTGGGCAGGGCGTTCAGAACCACCAAGTAAGGGGTGGCCACCCGGGCCAGAAAATCGGACCACCAGAGAATCAGGGCCAGCAAATTGCCGAGAAGCGCGCCCAACCCAAAGCCCACCAAAGTTTCAAAGCAGGTAATGCCCACATGCATGAGCAGCCCGTTGTCGCGCAAATTCATGAGGGTGCGCACCATGCGGCTGGGCGAGCTCATTATAAAGCTGTCGATAACACCTATGCGGGCAAAAATTTCCCAGGCGCCGACAAGCAGAACCAACGCGCTTACCTGGCAGATGCGCACCAGCGCCTCCCTGCGCCGCCTGGCGGCCAAATACGCTTCTCGCTCGACCGAAATTGCCCCCGGCGGGACGGATGTTTTTTTAAACATGCATATCAAGCTCTTTCCAAATCATATTAAAGTAACCGGCGAAAGCCGGGTTGGTACGCCGCTGTAACGGCGAGGCAAACGCACCGCCTTCGTTTTCAAGATCTACCTTGTGAATTGATTTCACCCGGCCGGGCCGCGGGGTCATCACCACTATGCGGTCAGCCATACTGATCCCTTCGGGGATATCGTGAGTGACGATTAGCGCGGTCTTGCCCACTTTTTTGAGAATCCGGCAAACATCGTCGGTGACTTTCAGCCGTGTTTGGTAATCCAGTGCGCAAAAGGCTTCGTCCAGAAGCAGTAGCTGCGGCCGGGTAGCCAATGTCCTAATAAGCGCGGCCCGCTGCCTCATCCCGCCGGAAAGCTGAGAGGGATATTTATCTTTGAACTGCTCAAGGCCGTAAGTTTCGAGCAGTTTATCCGCATAAGCGATATTTTCGCTAGTGAGCATCCTGCGTATTTCCAGCCCCAGCAGCACGTTGGAGCGAATAGTCCGCCACTGGAGAAGATTATCTTTTTGAAGCATATAGCCGATTTTTTCACTCACGCCGCTGATGACCTGACCATCCAGGTACACCTTGCCGTGGGTTTGGGGTTCCAGACCCGCCACAATTGAGAGCAGGGTAGATTTCCCGCAGCCCGAAGGCCCTACAATGGCGATTTGCTCGCCCTGCGCGGCGTGAAAGTTAACTTTTTCCAGCGCAGCTACCTCGCCGTTTTCCGCTTGATAAGTAAGGGATACATCTTCAAAGCGCAGTATCTCGCGCAAACAACCACCTCCTTGCAACTTGCATAGTTCATTATATTAAAAAAGCATTCAGAGGTTCGTTGGCGTCAGATAATGAAAGAAGCTGAAAACAGCAATTAGCTGGCTATAGCCGAGCGTTTGCGCCCTGAGCAACACTTTACTATTCTCATTTTTCAACAACTATTTACTTTTTATCTGTTTTCTTTTGGCTTTATTTCTGCTACAATAGTTTGGCTTGTGTTATGTTTAGACGTACAAATGTAAAGGAGATAAATATGAAAAGAAAAACAACGGTGGTTCTGTTATCCGTCATCCTTGCCCTTGCCATTGTGGCCACGGCCTGCACGCCAGCCCAGCCGGCGGAAGAAATATGGGCTGTTCCAGCTGACGAAAATATCGCAACCTTGGGCGATACCTATGTGACTGCACTCAACTATGCTTACCTCTTTGTCGTTTACAGAAACCATTTAATGCAAAATGCATTCATGTCCGGCTTTGGTCCCGACGACATGCAAATGTTCTGGGAACAGGAACAGGACGGCGTCACCATCAGAGAGCATATGCTTGATGAAACCCTGCGCACAGCCAAGGAGTACGCCCTTCTCTACAACATAGCTGTGGCCGCCGGATTTAGCGAAAGCGCCGAAAGCGCTGCTCAAGCCGATGCGCAAATCGAATCCCTTATGATGCACGCTGAACACGATGAGCAGGTATTTTTGGAAGATTACCACATGACCCCCGCGCAGATGCGGGAAGCCATGCGCCAGCTCAACGTATCCGCCATCTTTTTGACCGACTATATGGAGCGCATTGTCGTAAGTGAAGAGGATATACGCGCGGTGTACGAGGCCGACCCGGACGCCTTCGGCAATGAGGTGACGGTGCGCCATATCCTTATCGGCGTCAATGAAGATATGGACGAAGAGGAACAGGAAGCCGCCCGAGAGTTAGCCGAGGATCTGCTTGTCAGAATCGATGTGTTGGGCGAGGACATCGGTAGCTTGGTAGCCGAATATACCGATGATGTCGCCTCCATCCCAACTGAAGGTGAATACACTTTCGGCCGGGGCGCTATGGTTGCTGAGTTTGAGGAGTGGGCTTTTGCGGCAGAGGTAGGGGATACCGGCATTGTGCGTACCCAATTTGGCTACCATATTATGCAGAAAATCCGCACCAGTTTTGATAATGCAATGCCGCATATAGAACATCAGATCCGCATTGACGCCTTCTACGAAAGCCATAGCGAGCTATACGAAATGGTAAGATCAGATGAGTGGGTGATTAATCAGGAACTGATTGATATATTCATCGATAAACTTAACTAAACTGGAGCATTGACAGCTTAGTGCTTACCGGCTGAAACAAGCACGCTGACAAATAGAAAAATTTTTGGAAATATGCGGCATAATTGCACACCCTTCGGTTCAAACTATGGTTGGAGGTGCATGTGCAATATGAGCAAACTTAAATTTTCCAGAGGCAGATTCGCGCGGTTTATCTCGTCTAAAGGTTTTTACGCGGCATTGGCCGTCTGCCTTGCCGGCGCAGGCGTTGCTACTTGGGTGGCGGTAAACCGCACTATCAACGTAATCGAACACACCGGCAGCCATTTTTTTCAGGAAGAAAATCTTTTTGCCAATTTCCCCGAGCTGGAAGAGGTCGAACGAAGAATGCCCGGCGTTCCGATAGAAGATCGGCAGCCATCAGAACAGCCGGAGCAGTTACCCTCCTCATCAATCTCTTCCTCATCCTCAGAGGAGCCTTCCGAACCGCAAGAGCGGTCAGAACCGTCAGCGCAGCAGGCAGCATCGCCAAGGCTTGTATACGTTTTGCCCCTGAGAGGTGATATCGTCAAGCCCTTCAGTGACGGCGAGCTTGTGAGAAACCAGGCCCTAGGAGACTGGCGAACGCACGATGGCATAGATATCAGCGCCGAAAAGGGTTCTGATATCTTAGCTGCCGCCGATGGCGTTGTATCTGAAATACGCACCGACCCTCTTTGGGGGACGGTGATAATCATCAGCCACGCAGACGGGCACCAGACCCATTACAGCGGCCTGGCCGGAAATGTGCCCGTGCAGGAAGGGGAAAACGTCTTGGCCCGGCAATCTATCGGCCAGTTGGAAGGCGTACCCCTTGAAGCCCCCGGCAGGATTCACTTACACTTTGCCATAACCCGCGATGGTGTTTGGATTAACCCGATGGATATAATAAGCCCTTAAATCAAGGCGCAAATAAAAACGGAAGCTGGAATACGTTGGTTTAACGTTTCCCGGCTTCCGTTTTTTGATGTCTTAAATCACTGGTTCAACCGCGCAATTATCATGCTTATACCGTACAAAAAGCCAAAAATTATGGGCTGATGCAGCACGTATATGTAGATGGTGCGCCTGCCCGCCGCCGCGAGAAACCGTGAGCGGTTGCGGTAAAAGAACCTCGGCATATCGTGCGCTACAAAGGCTATCCCGAGGTAGGAACCCGCCAAAAACAGGAACAGCCACGGCAGCAGCGGGAAAAAGTCCGCTCCCGCACCGGCGAATCCAATGGGGATAAGCCACCAGTTCTGTGCCCAGGAAGCGGGCGTTGCAATCCCCCACAGACCGGGAATCCCGATAAACCCCCGGTTTGCGCCCCAGGTCAGTGCAAACAAAATCAGACAAAACAAAATGCCCAAGCCCGGGACAATTTTGTCCAGCGCCCGGCGCAAAAGGGCAAATAAGATCATACAGGTTCCCAAAAAGTGCAAAATGCCGAAATATATAGCGTGCTCGGGCATAAAGTTCAAGGTAAATGCGCTGATGGCAAGCCCGAGAGCCAAAGCGATCAGACCACGCTTTAGGTTGCTGCGGGAATACCGGCAGGCTATTCCGGAAATAAAGATAAAGATACCCGCCACCACAGGCTGGGCAACACGAAGCACCAGGCTGTTGAACATAAAGTGCAAAAGCCGGGTACCGTCCGATAGTGTTATATCCCAACCGAAAACATAAATAACGCTGAACGCCGCGTGGTAAAGCACCATAAGGATTATGCACAGCCCCCGCATTTCGTCCAAAAAACCGACCCGTCCGCGCGGACCGCTCGCTGAGAAGAGCTTGTAGTCACCCACATCAAACCGCGCCATAGGCTTACGAGGCGGGCAGGTATAGGTTTATAATTTCCCTTGCCGAGTCATTGTCTGGCAGCATAAGCATAACAACATAATCTCCTCGACTAAACACCACCGCATTAGAGGCAATGTAGTAGGCGTTCAAAATATCTTGATTTCTGAAAGAGTCGGCCCGTGAAATCATGTATTGGTTGAGAGCTTCTCGCACATGCTCGGTCATGCCGGGGGCGGGTCTGATAATGGCGATATCGCACAAACCTCCGCCTGTGACGTCGGAAACATAAGCCACCGCGTTTGTAACCATAAATGAAGACAGGCCGAAAACCTCGTTGAGCTGATTGTCGCTAACCCTGTCCACTCTTCTGTTTTCTATGGTTTGATAAATAACTTCCACCGCCCGCTCTGGGTCGGGTATGAGAACCGGAACCGCTTCTTCTAACGAACCTTCTACCGCTGCCGGCACGGCGGTCGGATTGTTATTAGACGGCGAACCGCCGCAACCAACAAAAGCCGAAGCTAAAAGACCCACGGCTAAACACAGTACTATTTTGCGCATATAGATTTCCCCGTTTCCCCTGGAAGGCATGCCACATTGGCAGTGATTTTGCGTTTGTTGATACATTTTCCGACTTTGTATTCCCCTGGCATTTGGCTTTAAACAAGCCTTAAAAACCCTTTATTCTTCAAAAGGCATTTTATTATTTATATCACAATTTTATGAAATGTCAAGCGGCTTCAATATTTTTTACTAATTGTTCAACAAATCGACATTTTTGCCGCCGGTCCACCAGACAAAATTTGCTTTTATCTCAATGTATGGTATACTTATGTAATTGCGAAAATATCAGATGGGGGGCTGTAATGTGGCTCGTGTTTACAATTTTTCGGCTGGGCCGTCCACTTTGCCTTTAACAGTGCTTGAGCGCGCCGCAAAGGAACTTGTAGAGTACGGCGACTGCGGGCAAAGCGTTATGGAGATGAGCCATCGCTCCGGTGAGTTTGAAGCGATTTTCAATGAATGCGAATACATTTTGCGCGAACTTATGGGTATTCCCGACGAGTATAAGGTCTTGCTCTTGCAGGGGGGCGCCACCGCACAGTTTGCTATGGTTGCGCTAAATCTGATGGGGGAAAACGGGCGGGCCGACTATTTCGTTACCGGGGAGTTCTCACAAAAGGCCGCGATGGAAGCTGCCAGATACGGGGAGGTAAACATAGCTGCCTCCAGCGAGGATGATAACTTCTCGTGTATACCCGACCTTACAAAAGCGGTTCTCGACCCGGGGGCAAGCTATGTCCACATCTGCCAGAACAACACCATTTACGGCACCCGGTTCACCCGGCTGCCCGATACCGGCGCGGCGCCTTTGGTCGCCGATTTTAGTAGCTGCATCCTCAGCGAACCGGTTGACGTCTCCAAGTACGGCCTGATATACGCGGGCGCTCAAAAGAACATGGCCCCCGCCGGGTTAACGGTTGTAATCCTCAGGGAATCTCTGGCGGGGAATGCTCTGCCCTTTACACCCACCATGATGGATTACGCCGTCATGATTGAAAACAAATCCATGCTAAACACACCGCCCTGCTACTCGATATACATGTGCAAGCTGGTGCTTGAATGGATAAAAAATGATATAGGCGGACTTGTAGCCATGGCCGAAATCAACCGGCGCAAGGCCAACGCCCTTTACGATTATCTGGACGAAAGCAAGCTGTTTAAACCCACGGCGAACAAATCCGACCGCTCGATTATGAATGTCACCTTTGTTACCGGAGACAAAGATCTTGACGCCGCATTCTGCAAACAGGCGCAGGGCGCCGGTTTTGTAAACCTTAAAGGCCACCGCTTGGTAGGGGGAATGCGGGCGTCTATCTACAACGCCATGCCCGAAGAAGGCATCCACGCTTTGATAGCCTTCATGAAGGACTTCGAAGCGCAAAACGGTTAAAGGCGGCTCTGGCTGCATAGATAATTCCTGATAGGGGGAGACACTTTGTATCAGATCAAATTGCTTAACAAGATTAGCCCGCTTGGCCTTTCTGTGCTATCAGGCGCCCAATACAACTGCGGGGAAGACGTTGAAGACCCCCACGCCATAATTGTGCGCTCAGCCTCTTTGCACGAGATGGAGTTGGGCAAAAATTTGCAGGCGATCGCCAGAGCCGGGGCCGGGATAAACAACATCCCGGTTGAAAAGTGCAGCGAGCTCGGCATTGCCGTGTTTAACACCCCCGGCGCGAACGCAAATGCCGTAAAGGAACTCACCATAATGGGCCTGCTTATGAGTGCGCGGAAAATTTCACCGGCTATGCAGTGGGTGCAGGGGCTTAAAGGCAAAGGCGTTGAGGTGCCCGCCCTTGTCGAAAAAGGCAAGGGCAATTTTGCCGGCCCCGAAATAAAAGGGAAAACGCTTGGCGTAATTGGTCTTGGAACCATCGGCGTGATGGTGGCGGGCTCTGCCGTAGAGATGGGGATGGAAGTTTACGGCTACGACCCCTTCCTTTCGGTGAGCGCCGCTTTCAGGATCAACCCAAGGGTCAGCCGCGCTATGTCTCTTAAGGAAATCTACACGCGGTGCGACTTTATATCCCTGCATCTGCCCTCTACAGGAGACACACGTGACATGATAAACTCCGAGTCTCTGGCCGAAATGAAGCAGGGAGTGCGCATCCTCAACTTTGCGCGGGGGGATCTTGTTGTAAGCGACGACATAATAGCCGCGCTGGATGAGGATCAGGTCTGCTGCTATCTCACCGATTTCCCCGACCAGACCCTGCTGGCTCACCCCGGGGTAATCGCGCTGCCCCATCTGGGGGCCTCTACCCCCGAAAGTGAGGAGAATTGCGCTATAATGGCCGCCGAGGAGATAAGGGATTACCTGGAAACCGGCAACGTGCGCAACAGCATTAACCTGCCCGAAATACAGGTTCCCAGAAGCGGGAGGGCGCGACTTGGGGTAATTCACCACAACACGCCCGCCATGATCGCCCGAATTTCCAGCCTTGTTCCGAGCAACATAAATAACCTGACCAACAACTCCAAAGACGCCATCGGCTATCTCGTAATGGATCTGGATGAGCCGCTTACCTGCGAGCAGGTGGAAAAAATCAACACGCTCAGCGGCGTGATCCGGGCACGGTACTTTAAGTAAGCGGAAACGCATTACCCTCTGAAAGCGGTGAAAGATGACATTGTCCAAACTTTACGAAAACGAACAGCCAACAATGCGAAAGGCGATTCTGGCCGCCGTTGACACCGGGCAATACGATGTGGATATCTCCCTGGCCGAGCTCAAGGAGCTGGCCGCCACTGCGGATATCGAGTGCCTGGCCGAGATTGTTCAAAAGCGGGATAATTTAGATCGCGCCACGGCCATTGGGGGTGGAAAACTCCAGGAGGTCGCCATGTTTTGCCAAAACATGGGAGCTGATCTGGTTCTTTTCGACCACGAGCTGAGCGCTTTGCAGCTGCGCAATATTGAAGCGGTTTGCGAAGTCGGCGTTATGGATCGCACCATGCTGATTTTGGAAATATTTTCGCGCCGCGCGCGCTCGGCTGAGGGGCGGCTTCAGGTGGAGCTTGCCAAAAGCCGCTATCTGCTCCCACGCTTGACGGGAATGGGCATTGAGCTTTCCCGCCTTGGCGGTGGCGGTGGCGGAGCCGGGGCAGGCGCCCGCCGCGGAAAAGGCGAGACCATGCTCGAACTAAACCGCCGCACAATCCGCGAAAAGATCCGCGGGCTTGAAGGGCAGCTCGAACAGCTTGCGCTGCGCCGGGACAATCTGCGCCGCCGCCGCAAAAAGGATGATAAGCTCACGGCGGCAATTGTGGGCTACACCAACGTGGGTAAGTCCACCCTGCTTAACACCCTGACCGGCGCCGGGGTTCTTGCCGAAGACAAGTTGTTCGCCACCCTTGACCCAACCGCCCGTGCGCTGACTTTGCCCGATGGCCGCACTGTCCTGCTCATCGATACGGTTGGGCTGGTTCGCCGTCTTCCTCATCACCTGGTACAGGCATTCCGCTCGACTTTGGAGGAGGCAATCCACGCCGATCTCATTTTAAACGTGTGCGATATATCTAGCCCCGAAGCGGGGGATCAGATACAGGTTACCCGGGCGCTGCTCGAGGATTTGAACTTGGGTGATACCCCTATCCTGAACGTGCTGAACAAAGCCGATATGCTGCACGAGCCGGTCAGCCCGCTGGGGAACCACACCGCGCTAATCTCCGCTAAAACCGGCGAGGGGCTGGAAGAGCTGCTGCAAAAAATGGCCGTCTTGCTGCCCGAAGCAAGCCGCCGCCTGAAAATGTTAATCCCCTACGAGCTGGGAGGCCTGGTGGCTGAAATACGCAGGGAGGGCAAGGTATACTCCGAGGAGTTTGTATCAGAAGGCACCCTTTTAGACGCGCTAGTGCAGCAAAAGCTGGTGCATAAGGTGCAGGAGTATGTTGTTGACGAAAGTTACGGGTGTTGATGGCGCGTATCCCTCTGCACACTGTGCATTTTAGTTGCGGCAACGCAAAAAATTTATATAATGCAATGTTGGGGGTGCAAACTTGGCAGATAAAAAGCAAAATGGTGTTTTTTATAATGTTATAGTAATTCTGTCTTTACTGATTTTTCAACAATCAGCAAGTGCAGTAGGGCGATTTGTTGCCAATATATTTACACATGACCAGAGAGCCGAATATGGTATTTTCACTTGGATTTCTATTCATCATATCACTCAAATGTTGCTTGCAATAATCGTCATAGTAATTTTAGCAAAAGTCTTAAAACTTGATTTTGGTTTTAGCCTTGGAGATAGAAAAGTAGGCATGGAGCATGTTGTAAACCTTACAATAGTTGTTCTTGTGTACGCGTTGATTTGGCGAATTGTCGTGCATTTACGGGGCAATGTTAATGTGCCGGATTATCCGCTCAATTTCAGCAATATAGCTGGTGAGTTTGGGTTTCAGTTATTGCTTTCCGGTCCGTCTGAAGAAATCCTCTTTCGAGCACTACCGATAATAGTATTGGTATGGAGTTTCCGAGAAAACAAAACAGTTAGAAAAATTAGAGAGTTAGAAATTTCGCTTGAAAATTTAATTGCGGCACTATTCTTCACCATAGCTCATATTAGTTGGACGATTAGCCCTTTTTCAATTAGTGCAAGTTGGATTCAGATGACACTCTCCATGATTTTAGGGCTTTGGTTCGGCATTGCATACAAAAAAAGCAAGAGCATTATATATCCAATGGCAATGCACAGTATCTGGAATGTTGTAGTGGTCGGAGCAAAGTATATCCATCTGGCTTTTCTGCTATAACGTGCCTAATAAGCATTTTCTACGATTGTATGGCGATTCCCCTGCGACCCTACATAAACCAAGGCGCACAAACATATCGGTATGTTTGTGCGCTTTTTAATATTTTCGGAATGCTATCGCTTCAAATCAACGCGAAGTCAACCCGACCCATCGAGACGTCCGCCGCCAGCACTTTTATCCGCACGGGGTCACCCAGCCGTATGCTTTTGCCGCTTGGACGGTCTGTATAGCTGATGGCGCCGTCAAAATCCCAGTCACCGGGCGGAAAATCGGCAAGGCGAACCATCCCCTCACAAGTACTTTCAAGCTGCACATACAACCCGTGGGCGGTGCACCCGGAAATAGTTCCGTCCAGCTCATCCCCCAAAAATTGGCGCATATAGCTTGCCTTGTAGCAGCTCTCGCAGTCGCGCTCGGCAACGGTAGCGGCGATTTCCCGCCGCGTGCTCATCTCGGCGGCCTTGGGGGCGAATCCGTCAAAGCGCTTATGCAGGTTCTCCGGCTTCATTCCACTTAGCATGGATGACATCACACGGTGGATAGTCAAATCCGGGTACCGCCGGATAGGCGATGTGAAGTGGGCGTAATTTTTCAGCGCGAGCCCAAAGTGCCCGGTGTTTTGCGCACTGTACTTGGCCTTGGCCATCGAGCGCAGGACAAGCGTGTTGACGATGCCGGCGCACTGGCTGCCCTCGGCTTGATCTAAGATTTTGGAAAGACCATCGCTCAGCCCTGACTGAGAGGGCTTTGCGAAGTTCAGGCCAAGCATTTCCAGCGTCTGATAGAGGTGTTCGAGCTTTTCAGGGGCGGGATCCTCGTGGACGCGGAAGACGAACGGCATCCCTTTTTCGATAGCAAAGCTGGCGGCGGCCTCGTTGGCCAGCAACATAAATTCCTCGATAAGCCCCTCGAAAAAGCCGTGCTCCCGGGGCTTTACCTCGGCGACATTGCCCGCGCTGTCCACGGTTATTTTGCTCTCCACGCTTTCAAGGGACATCTTACCCGCGGCCAGCCGCTTTTTAATCAGCATTTCCGCTAGAGCGCGCATTTCGGTCAGCGTTGGCCAAACTTCGGCGTATTTTTCTTGCAAGGAGGCGTCTTCGCCAGAGTTCAGCATGGAGTTGAGCTCAGCGTAAACCCCCTTCACCCGTGAACGGATAACGCTCTTGACAAATCGATACCCGGTCATATTGCCATGATCGTCAAGGCCAATTAGTGCAGAAAAGGTCAACCGGTCTTCCCCAGGGTTCAATGAACAGATGCCGTTGCTCAGCTGCGCGGGAAGCATGGGAACCACCCGGTCGGCGTAATAGACCGAGGTTCCCCGCCTGAATGCCTCTTCATCCAGCGGGGATTTGTGGGTAACGTAGTGGCTCACATCGGCAATATGCACGCCCAGCTCCCAGCCGGTTCCCTTTTGTTTTAGGCTTATGGCATCGTCCAGATCTTTGCTGTCCGCCCCGTCTATGGTGAAGATTACCTCGTCGCGCAAATCAAGCCTGGCGGCGATTTCTTTGGGATGAATCCCCTCGAACGCCGCGATAGCCCGTGCTTGCTCAAGAACCTCTTCGGGAAACTCGATGGGGATATCAATCCCGGCCAGCACAGCCAAACTGCAAGCCGCCGGGTTTTGGGCGCTGCCAAAACTTTCAATAATCTTGGCGGTGTGATCGCTCGACCTCTCCCCCCGATACGCGATGACCGCCAGCACCTTGTCTCCCGGCCTTGCGTCGCCAACCGAGTCCTTGACCACCGGAAAAGGCAGTCGGATAGCGGAGTCTGGCAGCACTGTGTAAATGCCATTTTCTGCCTCAAGCACACCGGAAAAAGGCCGCTCGGACGGCTGAGAAACGCGAACCACCTCGCCTTCGTCCAGATCCTTGCCCCGGCCGTGCGGGGAAATTCTGAGCATAACCTTATCCCCCGGTATGGCACCGGCAAGATACTTCCCAGGGATGAATACATCCCTGTCCCAGCCCGAGGGCCGCGCGAAACCGAAAGTACCGCTAATTTTGATTATCTCCCCCTCAGTGAGCTCCCGCACATCGGCGGGGATAAATTTTTCCCCGCGCCGGAACAGCTTATCCTGCTCAAGCAGTGTAACGAGGGCAGCGTCAAACTGATCCTTCTGCTTTTTTCTGACGCCGATTTTTTTGGCCAGCTCGCGCCGGGTAAGTCCGTGCTTTTTGTGGGAGCGCAACGCGCTCAGTATCCTTTGTTCCATTTGTGCATCCTCCAAAAAAACTTCAATCCCGTTGTTTTAAAGTTGCCTGACGCCGGTGACATTTTTAGCAACATAAATCATGCGTTTGTACCCTCGCCTTTGTGAATGCCGGTGATCGAGAAGATCACCCACTCGGCTATATTGGTGGCGTGGTCGCCAATACGCTCAAGATACTTTACCGCCATGAGCAGATCAACCACTGTTTCGCCGATTTGCGGCTCTTTGTGAATGATGTCGATAAGCTGCCCACGCAGCTCTAAAAAGTAATCGTCCACCACGTCGTCATAGTCCACCACCGACTTTGCGAGATCTAGATCAGATTTTACAAATGCGTCTATGCTATCGGTCACCATCTTTATGGTGGCCTTGGCCATATTTTTGATGTCGGGCAGCTGTTTTTTCCCGGCCACTTGCATCATCAGGGCAAGTTCCGAGATATCCGCGGCCTGATCCCCGATGCGCTCCATATCGGTTATCATCTTTAGCACGGCGGAGATAAGGCGCAAATCCTTGGCCACCGGCTGCTGTTGCATAAGCAGCTTAAGGCAGAGCTGCTCTATCAGCGCTTCTTTGTCGTCGATTTTCTCTTCTATCTCGATTGTTTCCTTGGCCATGGCTGTGTCTCCGTCCACCAGCGCAGTTACGGCGCCGGCAATCGCGCGCTCAATGAGCACACCCATTTGGATAAGCTGGTCGCACAGTTCATCCAGCTGCCTGTCAAAGCGGCTTCGCATTAGCCAAACCTCCCTGTTATATAATCTTCGGTGCGCTTGTCCGCGGGAATTGAAAACAGCTTTTCGGTCGCACTGTACTCGATGATCTCTCCCAGCAAGAAGAAGGCAGTTCTGTCCGAAATTCGGGTGGCCTGCTGCATGTTGTGAGTAACTATAACGATAGTATAATTCTTTTTGAGCTCCAGGGCAAGCTCCTCGATCTTCAGGGTGGAGATTGGGTCAAGTGCCGAAGTTGGTTCGTCCATGAGCAGGACTTCGGGCTCAACCGCGAGGGCACGAGCTATGCAAAGGCGTTGCTGCTGCCCACCGGAAAGGCCGAGGGCGCTTTTTCTGAGCCTGTCCTTTACCTCATCCCACAAGGCGGCGTCTCGCAAGGATTTTTCTATCAGCTCATCAAGTTTGAGCTTGGATTTTACCCCGTGGGTGCGCGGGCCGAAAGCTATGTTGTCATAAACGCTCATCGGAAACGGGTTAGGCTTTTGGAATACCATCCCCACCCGCTTGCGCAGGGTGTCCACGTCCATTTCGCCGTAGATACTTTGCCCGCCTAGCAGCACCTGCCCGTTAATGCGGCATCCTTCGATGAGGTCGTTCATGCGGTTGAGCGTTTTGATAAAAGTGGATTTGCCGCACCCCGAAGGCCCGATAAACGCCGTGATCTCCCCGCTGTATATGGATAAGCCGACATTCTTCAGCGCCTGGAAGTCGCCGTAAAATAAATTTAAGTCGCTTACTTTAAAAATTTCCATCGTTCTATCCTTTCTCCAGCTTTCTTGCCACCAGCCCGCTGAGCGCGTTGATTAAGATTACAACCGCCAGCAAAATAACGGCGGTGGCGTACGCTTGGCCGGTGTGCATACCTTCTCCGGCAAGCACCCACATGTGAATAGATAGAGTACGCCCCGAACCCATCAGGCTATTTGGCACATGGGCAATCGTTCCGGCTGTGTAGATGAGCGCGGCCGTCTCCCCCACTATCCTGCCCGTGGCCAGAATTACTCCCGCCAAAATGCCCGGCGTCGCGCTCTTTAAAACAATGCGGAAAATCGTGCGCAGCTTGCCTGTTCCCAGGGCGAAGCTGCCCTCACGGTAGCTGTCAGGAACAGCTATCAGAGCTTCTTCCGTCGTGCGCATAATCAGGGGCAGCACCATGATTGAAAGGGTAAACGCCCCCGCCAGAAGCGAGTAACTCCATCCCAAAGAGGTGACGAAGAATAGCAGCCCGAACAGACCGTAAACGATGGACGGTATCCCCGAAAGTGTTTCGGCGGTCATGCGCACAACCTGCATGAGCTTGCTGCCCTTTTTTGCGTACTCACAGAGGTAGATGGCGCTGAATATCCCCAGCGGCCCGGCGATTAACAGCGCGAGCACAACTATTATGAGCGTATTTATAATAGCGGGCATTAGGGACAGGTTGTCCAGCGTGAATTCCCATGCGAACAAGCTGGGCGTTATGTGCGGTATGCCCATCACCAGTATGTAGCCTATTAAAAACAGTAGCGCCGCAAAAGTGATAAGCGCGCAAAGGCTGACCATCAGGAACAAAAATCCGGAAAATGGGCGCCTGCGGTAAGAGCGTAGTTTATCCTTAAAGGTGCGCCGGTTGATAGTATTCACAGACCGCGCCTCCTTTTGAATAGGTTGAACAGGATGTTTATTATCAGGATAAACATAAAGAGGATGACGCCTGTGGCTATGAGGGCGGCCCGGTGCAGGTCGGCGGCGTAGCCCATCTCGATGACTATGTTGGCGGTGAGTGTGCGCACTCCCCGGAAGAGCCCGGCCGGCATTCTGGCCTGGTTCCCGGCCACCATTATGACGGCCATAGTCTCTCCAATAGCTCTGCCTATCCCCAAAATAACGCTGGTCAGAATCCCCGATTTGGCAGCGGGCAATACCGCAAAGAAAACGCTGCGCTCATGGCTGGCCCCCAGCGCCACCGCACCCTCGTAATAGCTTTGGGGGACAGCGCGTATAGCAGCTTCGCTCACGCCAATTACGGTGGGTAAAATCATGATCCCCAAAAGAATGGAGGCGGTAAAGATGCTGCTTCCATTGCCGCCGAAGATGGGGCCAAACGTATTGCGTACCCACGGCACCAGCACCATCAGCCCAAAAAATCCGTACACAACTGAAGGAATGCCCGCCAGCAATTGCGTGGCAGGCTTTAGAACCCTATATAAAAAAGGCGGGCAAAACTTGGCCAAAAACATCGCGGTAAACACTCCCACCGGTACACCGACGATAATCGCCCCGATGGTGACGTAAATACTGCCCAGAATCATGGGCAAAGTCCCAAAGTGCGGCGGTACGTTCGCCGGGGTCCAGAAGCGACCGAGCAAAAAGTTAAAGAGGCCGATTTCGGCCATAGCGGGTATGCCGCCCGCAAACAAAAATACACAAATGAGCAGCACAGCCAAAATTGAAGCCAGTGCCGCCAACATGAATACATACTTCATAAAGGTATCCAGCTGCTTTATTTTCATGGAGTTTTTCGCCCCCTAGTTAAGATATATATCCAGCGCGCCGGTCGCGGCTACCCAAGACAAATGCCACGAGCAGCCACTGCAATTTGTTAATCAACTTCGCTCCACCTGATTATTTGGCCGGTGAATATCCCTCTGAGCATCTCGCTGCTTATGCCGGTGATCGGATTTTCGATATTGACTATAATCGCAATGCCGTCAATTGCTATGACGATGGATGTGAGCACTTCCAGCTCACTTTCCCTGAGTTCACGTGAGGACATAGCGATATCGCTTACGCCTTCAATTACCGAGGTAATTCCGGCTGTTGTGCCCTGCGAGTGTACTTGAATATCTGCGCCGGGGTTGAATGCGGCGTAGGCTTCGGCTAGCCGCTCCACAACCGGCGCTACCGAGGTAGAACCCGCTATTACCAGCGTACCGCCCGGATTTGTGCTGTTAAACGCGGGGGCATCTGCCACCGCCGCAACGTACCCGCGGCTCTCAACCACCTGCTGACCTTCGGCGCTGAGGATAAAATCGATAAAGTCGGCGGCAAGCCCCTGGGCCTCTCCGCCTATGGCTATGTGAAAGTTTCTGGCAATTGGGTAAGCGCCGCTTCTCACATTGGCGGGGGTTGGGGCCGCGCCGTCAATTTCCAGGCCCTTTATAGCATCGCTGAGCGAGCTGAGGGAAATATATCCGATAGCATAGGTATCCCAGGCCACGCTGCCAATCACGCCGCCGGTGCTGCTGATAACATTGGCCTCCACAGTGGTGTGGTCGGTAACACGGCCGTCCGGCGTGGTTTCCAGAATTCCAAGCAGCTCAATAAACGCACCTCTGGTTCCCGAGCCGTCCTCACGGCTGATAACCGAAATCTCACGGGATAAGTCAAAGCAGGAAGAATCGTGCGCAGGCAAACCGCCACAACCCACCAGGGCCGCGACAGCTATCATAACAGCCAACACAAGGGATAATTTCTTTCTCATGAGGATTTTTCTCTCTTTCTCAATGCTAGATTTTTGGTCCAGCATATCGTCCCTTTGTTAAGACTGGTTGCTCTGCTTGTGAAGTTTAGGTGAAATTATTTTCCGCACAGCGCGAACAGCCCGTTTAGCAGCAAATTGGGCTGGTGAATTCTTTCAAACCCGCAGTAAGGCAAAATGATGGGCGCGTGGCCGCCGGTTACAATGACAGGCGTCCCCTGCCCAAGCTGAGCTTTTATCCTATGAACATATCCTTCCACCGCAAAGGCGGCGCCCAATATAGCGCCGGACATAAGGTTTTCCTTCGTGCTGTCCGCTATTACCGGAATGTGCGCGTCCAAGCCAATATTTTCAATCTGTGGTAGCTGGGCCGTCTTGCGGGCCAGAACCTCAAGGCCTATTTGCGGGCCGGCCAAAATAGCGCCGCCAATAAATTCGTTGTGCTCGTTTATTACGTTGACTGTCGGCGCGGTTCCAAAATCGATGAGGATCAACGGGGCTGCGTGTATTTGCAGCGCGCCCACGCAGCAAACCACGCGGTCTTCGCCGGGGGTATCTTGATACCGGCTCAGGCTTAGCCCTCCGGGGCTATCTGTGCCTATTCTTTTGGGGGAAGAGCCGGTCTTGTCCCTGATGGCCTGGGTAATGGCAGGAGTCATTGCCGGAACCACCGAAGATACTATGCTCCCCTCCAGTCGCCCCCATATCTCCTCGCCGAAATATTCCTCAATAAAGCACACAAACTTCTCGCTTGTGGGAAGTTCATTTGAATAAGCAGCTGTCTGGCAAACAGGCTCCGTTTGTCCAATGGCCGCGTGTACGTTAGTGTTTCCGATGCTGACCGCAAGTATCACTGTGATTATCCTCCCGCCGCCTGAACGGCCTTTATGATATCGCTTACCTGGGCTATCGCGCCTTTACCAACATAACCGCAGGCAAGTCTTGCCTGGCGCGGTTCGATTATTGTCCAGCCGCGGCCGGCTAGCTTTTGCAAGTTTTCCTGTATGGCGGGATTCTCGTACATCCTTGTATTCATGGCCGGGGCAATGAGCTTGGGTATGCCGTGGGTTGCCAACACCATGGAGGTCAGCATATCGTCGGCGATTCCCCCGGCAATCTTCCCTATTGTGTTGGCAGTGGCCGGGGCTATCAAAAGCATGTCCGATTTTTGCGGCAGATTTACATGCACAATTTCGCTGGGATCGTCTTCCTGCAAAACATCGGTGAAGACGCGGTTCTTTGTCAGCGCTTGCAGGGTCAGCTCAGTGATAAAGGCCGCACCGGCCTTGGTCATAGCAACGTGAACATCCCAGCCCATTTTTACCAGCTCGTTGGCGATGTCGGCCCCTTTGTAGGCAGCTATACTCCCGGTGACGCCCAATATAATCCGTTTCATTTTGCCCTCCTAAGTCTCTCTGTAACCTGGTTGAAGATCATTTCCGCGATTTCAGGCTTTGTATCCGCCCAGCAGATGATACCGCCGCCATCCAGCAAAATGGCTTTATGGTTTTCGCCGGATATTTCGTTTATATCGTTTGCTAAAACTAGGTCGCAGCCGTTTTGCTCCATCAAGTTTTGCCCGGCTGCCATAAGTGTGGGTTTGTCCGTACCCGAAAGCAGCTTAAAACCCACAAGCAAGGTGTTTGGCTGCAAGGCTTTTATCATTCCGATTGCCTTAGAGGTCTGCTTTAATATCAGCATGAGGTGTGAAGATTTTGAGCTGATCTTTTTTTCAGAGGGCTGCTGTGCGCTTTTTGAAATGGCTGCGCACACAGCCTGCGCTATTTTATCCCGGCAAAGGTCTTCCCCGCTCAATTCCTTTTCAATGCAACCGGCAAGATCGTCAACACCCATCACTGTGTGAGGGGTAAAATCGCTGACCGCCATCGAATGAATCACGCAGTCAAACGAGGTTTTGCGCAGCAGCTTTTCAAGGCTACTCGCAAGCTGGTCAGTGTTGCGGATAATAATCAGCTCATGGGGCTTGCGCTTTGGACGCAGCGAGTTTTCCCCGCACAGGAAGGTTACGTTAGCCCCGCTTTGTGAGAACTTATCCGCAATAAGGCTGCCTAAACGCCCGCTCGCGTGATTAGAAATACCGCGCACCGTGTCGATATCTTCTATCGTACCGCCTGCGGTAACCAGTATGGAAATTGGGTTGTCTTTTGCCTTGCTTCCCATTTTTTACCTCCTGCAAAAAGAGGCTCCCCAAAACCTGAGGAGCCACCACTGGTGAGGATCAAGAGGGCTTAAGCCTCCACAGGGTTGCCCCCACTAGAACACGATGATTTGTCCCCTCTGTGACTATCTTGTAATTTAGAGGCAGGTATGCCGTTAATCACGGTTATGGTATCAGAAAATGCAGTAAAAGTCAATATTTTATCAAAGAGGGGAACAAGTAAAACGGCCGCCTTCCCAAAAGGAAAGCAGCCGCCGTATTTTGATAGATATTTAGAATTACAATGCAGGAATAGCCTGCATATACCATGTAAGAATAGCCTGATGGGTACCGCTGTTGCCAAGAACCGCCGTGTCTCCGGGCGCAACCCTCACAGAAACTCCATCGTGAAGTAGGTCGGCCCACTGAACGGTAGTTTGTGCGGGAAGGGTGGCGAAATTCCCATTGTGTACCGGCACCGCGCTAAGTCCGCCTATCGGGGCGGCGCCAACATACATCCTGCTAGAGAGGATCGAATTGCCGCTAACCGGCGGCTCCGCTCTAACCGCTATCTGCCAGTTAGCCAAAGTATCGGTGAATACCTGAATGCTCACAGTAGCCGGATCGGTAGCATTGGTCCCGAGATCATTCGCAAATCCGTATTCCAGAGTGACTATCCGCGGGGCGGCCAGAGGCACATTGTGCGCACCGTAATGCAGGTTAGGCGTGTTTATCGCTATCCCATGCGTAACCCTCGGCACAAAGTTAACGGTAACGGTAACGTCCGCGCCCGGCATATCAAAGTCATGATCCCAGGTTAATGAAATCGGTGTGGCGCTAAAAATGTCATTACTTTGGAAAATAGGCGTTGCGTTACCTGCCTGTGTCACGGTTACCTCAGCCCGAATCCACGCGGGGTTTGTGCTGCTGTTTAAGGTTACGGTCACGGTTACTTCGTCGTCTATGGGAACATCCATTTTAGCAGCGTGAGTGTTTATCATTACCGGGTCGCCGTTATCAGCTTCCACCATGGCCGTGCCCCAGCCGCCGCCGTTTATGTTTAATGTCAGCTCCGACGCGCCGTAGCTGTGAGCCCATTGGACGTCATAGTTGTTGATCAGATGAATATCGGTTGGCACGCCGTGCACACCGCTCAGGCTGTTCTGCCCCGCCCAGAAAATCTGAGTGAAAGCGCTCATACCCGCAGCCACGCTGAAGTTAGCCGGGCCTCCGCGCGCTTCATTGCCGGTAAAATTGGCAGTGCTGGAGGTTGTCAGGCGGGTGGGGGTCACAGTAGAAACGAAAGTGCCCGACATGAAGATACCGCCGCCCAAGTGCGCTTCGTTGCCCGAGATTGTGCCGCCGGTCATGTTGAGGGTACTGGTTAATCCGACATGTACACCGCCGCCGGTTGCTGTTGCCCCCGTGGCGTTGTTGCCCGATATCGTGCCGTTGTTCATTGTGAGCGTTCCACCGCTGAAGTATATGCCGCCGCCTGAAGTTGTGGCGTTGTTGCCGGAAATTGTGCCGCCAGTCCCGCCCATATTAATGTTGCCACCGCTTGCAAATACGCCGCCACCTCTGGTGATCGGGTTGACTGTGTTGCCGTGGCCGCTGATTGTGCCGCCGTTCACGTTCAGGGTACCGCCGATCATGGATACCCCGCCGCCCATGCGGTTGTTGAGTACAGTGTTGTTCGAGATTGTGCCGCCGGTCATAGTAATAGTTCCGTTTTGCATGAATACCCCGGCTCCGCCGTTGCTGTATACGGGATTTTGAACCGTGCCGACTGTTGCGCCGTTCACTGTGTTATTTGTTATTGTGCCACCGCTTACGTTAAGAGTACCGTTTACTATCCACACGCCTGCGCCTTCTACATGAGATCGGTTGTTTTCAATTCTGCCTGTACCGGACAGGTTGAATTGAGCACCGCCGCCAGCTATACGCACACCGCCGCCGCGCATAACCGGATTAGCGCCCAGGTTATTGGGGTTGGCCGCTTGCCGGCTTTGCGTATGATTTCGTATATAACCACCCGACATATTAAAGGTTCCGCCGGCTAGGTTCACGCCTGCACCGCCAGCGCCCGCAGGGTTGGTTGAGTTTCCTTCGATTATGCCGCCTTGCATATGGAATACACCGCCGGCCAAGTCCACGCCGCCGCCGGAGTTACCGGCCGCGTTGTTTGCAATAGTGGCATTTCCGCTCATTGTAAACGTTCCGCTCGTGCGCACTCCGCCGCCGCCCTGACTATTGTTATTAGCATTGTGAGTAATTGCGGCGTTGCCGGACATTGTTACAGTACCATCTTGTATGAACAGACCCGCACCTGAGCCAGAGGTGCTTATGAAATGGTTCCTATCCGCAAAGCTAGTGCCGCCAATCGTGCCGCCGCTCATGTTAAATGTAGCCCCTTCACGTATAGCCACGCCTGCGCCGCCGCCGATTCCGCCAGAAGGGTGAGCCGTGTTTCTGGATATGTTGCCGCTGTGCATGTTGAATGTGCCGTCGCTTATCTTCACTCCGCCGCCGTTGCCAACCCAGTCGCCATGCCCTTCGCTGCCATAGGCAACGTTACTGTCGATTAATATTGTGCCACCGGCCTGATTCATGTGGAAGGTTCCGCCGCTCACAAATACACCGCCGCCACCTTCAGCACGGTTGTTTGAAATTGTACCGGCATTCAATGTAAATGTGCTGCTTGCCCCCCTAATATGCACGCCGCCGCCTCTGTTATTTGACAAGAGCGTACCAGCAGGAGTATTAGGGTTAGGACAAAGAATGGTATTGTTGTCGGGGAGCACTTCGTTATCCGATATTGTGCCGCCGGTCATTGTGAACGTGCCGTTATCTACAAACACACCGCCACCGCCACCGGGCACCGCGCCTATGGAGGGGATCGAAGGGTTGGCAAAGTTGCCCGAAATCGTGCCGCCGCTGTTCATGTTAAGCGTTCCGCCGTTAATCACCTGCACGCCGCCGCCGTTGGTAGCTCTGTTGTACCTAATCGCAGCGCCCTGCCCT